>Ga0209503_10000038_pt1 | contig 88063 bp, 81 predicted proteins | sample SouAtlMetagenome_2_FD_187448 | JGI IMG/M metagenome (GOLD analysis project Ga0209503, IMG submission 187448) | Marine eukaryotic phytoplankton communities from Atlantic Ocean - South Atlantic ANT15 Metagenome (SPAdes) (version 2) | ecosystem: Environmental > Aquatic > Marine > Oceanic | place...
GGAAAGCGGTGAAATGACGCGATGTAGCCCCCAAAATAGGGTGAAGGCGATAAGCGAGCGCGTCACGCGTGAGAACAGATCGGGAAATTTTTCATCTAAACCAGCATAATGCCCTGCAACGAATAGGCCAATCAAGAGCGGAACAAAACGAATAGGCGGCGAAAGCGCATCAATAATTTTATCATCATAGAGATTTTCTGTTTTTGTGCTTAGCTTATGCAGCCGCGCCAAAACATAACGGCTAAACAAGCCGCGCAGCAACATAAAGCCGAATAAAATCGCCAGTGCAATAATCATGCGCCCGACATCAACGCCGAAAAGGCCTTCATTCCAAACTGTTTGGGTATGACCCCATAATTGTAATGCTGTTTCGTTCATTGCTTAATCGCTCTAATATGTTGTTGAATAACCACAACATAGAGCGCGGATCGCTGAATCGCAAGGCTGTTTTAACAAAAAATTATAGGATACTGACGCAGCTTATAATTTAGGGAGGCCGATATTCATAATCTTGTGACGCAGGCTGTATTTTCGATCATGCAAAATCGTTTCTGCAATTGGTAAATTACGCTCCACAGGCCAGTATTCTGTGTTTTCAGCGTCACGCTCAATCGCTTCAAAATCGTTTAAGGATTTTACCGCATCTTTTAAGGTCAATGCGCTATGTGCGACTTTATAAACGACTTCGGAAAGGCCACCTTGGTCGCGGCTGATACGCGATGCATCTTTGACCTGCCACGCTTTGATGTCAGCTCTATATGTCGCTTCACGCCAGTTCATGGTTGAAGTGCCATTTTGATCATCATGGGTGACATAACCCATGCTGCGAAAACCAGTAGATTTTAAGAACTTTGAACGTAACCCTGTAAAGAACATTTTTGACCTCATTTATTTTTATTATAACACTTAGTCATATGCTGCGCTTTGTGATATGTCAAAGCAATTTTATGCGCTTAACTTTCTGTGCGGTAATTAGGCGCTTCAGCTGTAATCGTCACATCATGAACATGGCTTTCACGGTATCCTGCGCCGCTCATACGGACAAATTGTGCTTTTTCCTGCATTTCGCGAATCGTGGTTGCGCCGACATAGCCCATTGATGAACGTAATCCGCCAACCATTTGGTGCGTGACGGCGGTAACGTGTCCTTTATAAGGGACGCGGCCTTCAATGCCCTCAGGGACAAGTTTTTGCGCCTCTGTCACGCCGCCTTGAAAATAACGATCCGCCGAGCCGCGCATCATCGCGCCGACAGACCCCATGCCGCGATAGGACTTATATGAGCGGCCTTGATAAAGGATAACTTCGCCGGGGGCTTCATCTGTGCCGGCAAACATTGAACCAATCATCACGCAGCTTGCGCCCGCGGCAATTGCCTTGGCTAGGTCGCCAGAATATTTAATGCCGCCATCGGCAATAACCGGAATATCGACCGTTTTACAAAATTCAACCACGTTCATAATGGCGCTAAGCTGCGGTACGCCAACACCGGCGACAATGCGTGTTGTACAAATTGAGCCTGGGCCAATGCCGACTTTGACCGCATCTGCGCCAACGTCAATAAGGGCTTTCGCTGCGCCGGCAGTTGCAATATTCCCTGCAACGATTTGCAAGTTATTATAGCCGAGTTTTTTGGTGCGCTCTACGGTTTCAATCACATTGCGCGCGTGGCCATGCGCTGTATCGATGCAGACAACATCAAGGCCGACATCGGCCATTTTCTCAATACGTTCAATGGCGCTGTTCCCGGTGCCAACAGCCGCGCCAACAAGCAGGCGTCCGTCTTTATCTTTACTGGCATGAGGAAAGAGGTGCGATTTTTCAATATCTTTAACCGTCATCAGGCCAATGCAGCGTTTTTGTGCATCAACAATGATGAGCTTTTCAATGCGGTGCTGCTGCAAAAGTTTTTTTGCTTCATCGCGTGAAGTATTGGCAGTGACTGTGATTAAATTATCTTTTGTCATTAATGCGCGCACCGGCGTATCAAGGTTTTCGACAAAACGAATATCACGATTGGTCAAAATGCCGACTAACGTGCCGTCATCTTCGGTCACAGGAAAGCCTGAAATATTATGCTGACGTTTTAATTCCAAAGCGTTTTTAACGGTTTCATCTGGCGAAATAGTAATCGGGTTCATCACCATACCTGATTCAAAACGTTTCACGCGTTTAACGCGCGCCGCTTGTTCATCAGGGCTCATATTACGGTGCAGGATGCCCAGGCCGCCATTTTGCGCCATGGCAATCGCCATCTTTGCGCCTGTAACAGTATCCATTGCAGCAGAAAGTATCGGGATTTCAAGGCTGATGCTTTTTGTTAACCGTGTTTTAGTTTGTACATCAGCAGGGTGGACGTCAGATTCACCAGGAATAAGCAACACATCATCAAAGGTTAAGGCTTCTGGAATGCTTTGTACTATAGGCTGTATTTTTGAGGTGGTTTTATCTGACATCTGCAAAATCCTTTATTGCTTGATTTTGCCTATATTTTACTAAGTTAATATGCGCTTAAAGTAAAGATGATTTTTGCTTATTTGTTTTATTTATGTTACTATGAATTATTAGGGTTTATGGTTTAACGGTTGGGGAGCGCTATATTATTCTTGTGTAATATGCGCCCCCGCCGTGATCATCATAGAAATGGTTAGTAGTTATCAGCACATGAGAGGATTTCATGGACGTAACTAAGATATTGGCAGGGGTGCCAATTCAAAAAACGAATCTTGAAAACGCCAATGCGCAGAAATCAGCATCGACGGCAGGAACGAAACCTTCAAGCAGCACAATAGAAGATAGCGTGGATATTTCATCTGCAGCGATTAATGGTGAAACGTTATCTGCAAGCGATGCAGAATCAGCCGCAAAAGAAGTCGGCGCATATTTTTCAAGCAATGACGATTCTATCGGCGCGGATGCAAATAAGCTCGCGCAGTTATAGTTTCCGCTTTTTTCAGTGCTTCTAAATATATAATTATTTATCAGCTTCATCACTATTAGGTGATGAAGGCTTTTCTGTTTTTGTGTCAATATACAAAGAATCAAGTAAATGCATGTATTCCTTGAACGACCCAATAATATGATGCTGCGGCAAGCCTTGTTTTACGGCTTCAAAAAATGCGGTGCTAAATAATTCATAAGCAAAAGGGATAACCTTTTTGACGGCATCCTCGCGACTTGACAGATAATAATGCGCAGCCATAGCGGCCTTAATATCTTTATTCCGATCTCCTAAATACCAGATCACATCATCATGTTGTAAAGGACGACCAATTTTATCGAGGGCGCGCAATAAAGGATCAGGATATGGCTTGGCAAAGGCGTAATCTTCACGAAAAACGGTGGTTGCAAAGAAATCTTCAAGCTGAAAACGTTTTAAAATATCATGCCCGTAACCGCGCCCAAGGCCGTTACTGACCAAAGCCATCGGAATATCATACCCCTTTGCGGCTTCTAAAAATTTACGTGCGCCATTTGATACGCGGACAATTTGGTTGACTTCCTTGCGGCGCAATTTGTGAATTGTGCCATGGACAATCATTGTCTTGCGCTTGGCGCTCATTTTGCCGCTATCGTCACCAGGCAGCAGGAATTTCGGGATATTTTTGTTGCGGCGCAGGCGAATACGAAAAATGCGGAACAAGCGGCCAAAACGTAGCAGGAAATCATCTAACCGCTCTAACATGTTGAGGACAAATTTATTACGATGGCGCACTAAAGTACCATCCATATCAAGCAGGATGATGGTCGGCTTTTCAATGTCCATGTTTAGCTCTTGCATATTTGTACTCAGTAAAATCTAATCAACAAGGCTTTGTGCCATTTTTAAGATTGATGGTGCATCTAGCCCAGCATCGGCATATTGCTTATCTTGCGTGTCTTGGTCTTGATATGCATCAGGTAGTGTCATGCTGCGCAGTTTTATTGGCTTATCATCCATCAAGCCTGCATTGCAGATATATTCTAATACATGTGCGCCAAAACCATTTTGCGAACCTTCTTCAATGGTGATAAGCGCATCGTGGCTGGCGACAATGTCTTTAATCATCTCCGTATCAAGCGGTTTCGCGAAACGCATATCAACAAGCGTATAATCACCTTTATTCGCGGCTTCCAGCGCATCTTGCATACGGCAGCCAAGGCTGAGGATGGCAAGTTTCTTACCCTTGCGGCGCATTTTCGCCCTACCAATCTCCAATTTTTCCGCTAAGGCGGGGAGGGTGACGCCTATGCCTTCGCCGCGTGGGTAGCGTATTGCACAGGGCCCATCATTATAGGCTGCGGCAGTCGTTACCATCATGGCAAGCTCAGCTTCATCAGACGGTGCCATTACGACCATATTGGGAATGCAGCATAAATAAGCGAGGTCGAATGCGCCCGCATGTGTACAGCCGTCAGCGCCAACTAATCCCGCGCGATCTAATATGAAACGCACCGGAAGGTTTTGTATTGCGACATCGTGGACTAATTGGTCATAGCCGCGCTGTAAGAACGAAGAATATATCGCGCAAAACGGCTTTATACCTTCAGTGGCAAGTCCCGCAGAAAATGTTACGGCGTGCTGCTCAGCAATGCCGACATCAAACATGCGCTCTGGATGTGCCTTGCCAAAAACATTCATGCCAGTGCCGTCTGGCATTGCCGCAGTGATACCGACAATTTTATCATCATGATGGGCAAGGGCGGTTAATGTCTCGGCAAAAACTTTGGTGTAACTCGGCGCCGCTGGCTTTGATTTACTTTGCGCACCTGTAGAGACATCAAATTTTGCTACGCCATGCATTTTATCGGCGGCTTGCTCTGCGGGAGCGTAGCCGCGGCCTTTTTCGGTGATGGCGTGAATAAGAAAGGGGCCTTCTTGGTCTGTATCTCGCAAATTACGCAATACGGGGATCAGCGCATCCATATCATGGCCGTTAATCGGGCCAATATAATAAAAACCGAGATCTTCAAAAAATGTGCCGTGGCCGAGTGCAGAGCGCGTGCCTTCCTCAACAGATTTAGCGACATTGCGTAATGGGCGTGGCAAATGATCGGTAATGGATTTGCCTTTTTCGCGTGCGCCGAGATAGGGGCGTGATGAAACAAGGCGCGATAGATATTTACTCATCGCGCCAACTGGGGGCGCGATTGACATGTCATTATCGTTGAGAATAACGATCATTTTTTTCTTCAGTTCACCGGCATTATTCAATGCTTCATAAGCCATGCCAGCTGAAATTGAGCCATCACCAATGACGCAAATAACGTTTTTTGCGTCATCTTGTAAATCCGCCGCTGCTGCCATGCCAAGGCCAGCGGAAATAGATGTCGAGCTATGCGCTGCGCCAAACGGGTCATATTCGCTTTCACTGCGTTTGGTAAAACCAGAAAGCCCGCCGCCTTGGCGAATGGTACGAATACGATCACGGCGACCGGTAAGAATTTTATGCGGGTAGCATTGATGGCCAACGTCCCATATCAGGCGATCATGCGGCGTATCAAAAACGCTATGGATCGCAACGGTGAGTTCCACCACGCCAAGGCCTGCGCCAAGGTGACCGCCAGTTTGTGAAACCGCGTCAATCGTTTCATAGCGCAGTTCATCTGCAATTTGTTTAAGCTGAGGGAGGGAGTAATTGCGCAAATCAGCAGGAATTTTCACGGCATCCAGTAAAGGCGTGGCGCTATCATTGGAAATGACATCCAAAAAATCTGCTGTGTCCGCTGTGTTATTGTCTTCTGATGCTTTGTTCTGCACTTTGAATCCCTTATGCTGGCGCTTATTATTTTTGAGTGGCCTGATTAAAGGCTTTTTCGCGGCTAAAGGCAAATAAAAACCGCCTATATAAGGCGGTTTTCTGTGTTCGGTTATGTCGATATGCTTAGGTTCTGCGTCCTAAAACATAATCAGCAAGGTCACGTAGGACATCTGCGCGACCACCGAATATATGCAAATGACGCACGGCCTGACCAATAAGCATTTCTGCGCGTTCTTTTGCATTATCAATGCCCATTTCGGAAACGAAAGTTGATTTGCCCGCATTATCGTCTTGGTTCGCTGGTTTGCCTGTGTCTGCAGGGTCAGCTTCTACGTCCAAAATATCGTCAGTGACTTGGAACGCAAGGCCAAGGTCATGGGCAAAGTTTTTGAGCGCCTTGCGCTGCGGCTCACCCGCTTTACCAAGGATCGCGCCCGCTTCACAAGCGAAGCACATAAGCTGTCCTGTTTTCATGCGCTGTAGGCGGCTAATTGTGCCAAGGTCAAATTCTTCGCTTTCGCCGATAAGGTCAAGCATTTGACCGCCAACCATGCCGTGACCGCCAGATGCTTTGGCAAGTTCAGTAATCAACTGACATCTAACGCGTGGGTCTTCATGTGTGTCTGAATGCGAAAGAATTTCAAAGGCGAGCGTCAAAAGCGCGTCACCTGCAAGGATCGCTGTCGCTTCGTCATATTGTGTATGCACTGATGCTTTACCGCGGCGCATTGGAGAGTTATCCATGGCTGGTAAGTCATCGTGAATAAGTGAGTAGCAATGCACCATTTCAAGTGCAGCGGCTACGCGGCGTGCGCGGTATGAATCAACATTAAACAATTTCGCCGTTTCAACAACCATAAAGGGGCGCAAACGCTTACCACCATCAAGTACGCCGTAACGCATGGCATCGAATAAAGGCGATTCAGGCAAGTCTGTATCAGGCAATAAACGTGTTAATGTGCGTTCTAACGCTTCGGCAACATCATCCATCGCCGTTTGCAGGCGGGGGGATGCTGATCTTGGGGATGGCGCCATATTGGGTACTCCTTGATTATAATCTATATATTATGTATGCGTTGCGCAAAGCGACGTTAAATTTTATTGCTCAGCGGCGAAAGGGGCGCTCGTAATGCTGCCGTCTTCATTCTGGGCGATTTGTTCAATTTTCAGCTCAGCTTCTTTTAACTTCTTCTCGCAGTGTTTTTTAAGTGAGACACCACGTTCATATGCGTTAATTGAATCTTCCAAGCTTGTCTGTCCGCTTTCAAGGTTCTGCACGAGCGTCTCGAGCTCTCCTAACGCGGATTCAAAGTTCATGTCTTTAATATTCTGTTGAGCCATGTCTTATCATCTATTCATTACTATTGTTAAAACATCGGCATTGTATTTCAGAATGGGTTTTAGTACAAGATGATAGATTGTAAATACGCACAACTGAATGAAATAAGGGGGGGAGATGTATAAATATTACTTTTCGTACGGTTCTAATATGTATGCCGTGCAGATGGAAAAACGCTGCCCTGATGCGCGTTATATAGGCAATGTGAATTTTAAAGGGTGGAGATTCGCTTTTAGCCCGAAACATAGCGGCGCCAATATATTCCGTGCAGATGCGCAAGACGAAATATGGGGATGCCTGTATGAAATCACCCCTATATGTGAACATACGCTAGATGCTTGTGAGGGGGTAAATGAAGATCATTACGAAAAGCACCATATAAGCCATGATGATTACCCTGATGCGCCTATACTTATTTACACGGTGAAAGATTGCACAGGGCAAACAGCGCCTTATATGGATTACCATACGCGTATTGTCAAAGCATTAACCCAACGTGAAATTTGCCCAATATATACAGAATCCATCGCCGATATTAAGCATCTAGGCGTGAATAACCCAAAGCGGAATTATCGAGGTGATGCCGATGGGCGGGAAGTTAAGCAATAAATTGATATGTCTGCTTTAACGTCATATACTAGCTGCGCCGCGCGGCTCTACTTCTATGTTTATCTAATGGGTTACCATGAATATTGAAACTTTATTTTCCTCCGTACTGCCGAAGAACCAAATTATCGCGCAGGATGATTATAACTATGCCGCGACAACCGGGCACATGCCACGCATTGCGGGGGTATTAAAGCCGACGACGCAGGATGAAGTGCAGCAAATCGTCAAAATTGCGCAGAGCGAAAATATAAAGCTCCACCCCATTAGCAGCGGCAAAAACTGGGGCTATTCAGATGGCCTTCCTGTAAGCGAAAATAACGTGATTATTGATTTATCATTGATGAGTAAGATACATGAATATAATGCGGAGCTAGGCTATATCACTTTAGAACCCGGTGTAACGCAGCAACAATTATCAGATTTTCTCTACGCCAGTGGCGATATGCATATCATGTCACCGACTGGGTCTAGCCCGCAAACGACCATTATCGGTAATTATTTAGAGCGCGGCTTTGGCATTGCCCCATATATGGACCACGCCTTGGCCGTAACGCATTTGCAGGCTGTGTTAGGGGATGGCAGCATCTATGAGCCTGTGCTTAGTCAACTGGGCTGCACAGAAATTGATAAATTATATCGGCACGGCCTCGGCGCCTATACCGATGGGCTGTTTTTTCAAAGCGGACTTGGCATTGTGACGCAAATGAGTATTAAGCTTGCGCGTAGAGCAGATACTACTCTCGTCGTGGTTGCCGAATTGCGCAAGGAAAATATAGCTAACGTGGTGACGGCGTTGCGCGGAGTGCGCCAGCGCTGGGACACGCCAAGCCTATCAATGAAGCTGTTTAATGCCAGCTATATCATGGCGGCATCTGGCGTGCCATACCCCGAAGATTTACTAGCGAAAAACCAAGCTATTGATGCAGATCGCTTGCAGAGCATCGCCGCAGAAAATAACATTGCGCCATATTCAATCGTTGCGAGCGTCACGGGGCCTAAAGCTTTAACGCGCGGTATCGCAAGGGATTTGAAACGCGCGTTAAAGCCTTATGCGAAAAAGTATGTTTCTATTAATGAACAGCGCTTCGCATTGCTACAAAAGGTTAAGGCGTTTTTACCGCATAATTTGCGTCAGAAACTTGCCCCCTTAACTTCGCTTTGGGGCTTTGTGCACGGCAGGCCTTCAGAAGACATACTCAGTTTTGCTTATTGGCGCAGTGGCAAAACGCCGCCATCTGATATGCCGATTGATCCCGCACGTGATGGATGCGGCCTTATTTGGTACGCGCCGATCATCCCGATGACAGCTGAATCTGTACAGGCGCTCGAAAGCATATTGGATGATGTTTGCCCGCAATACGGCATTACCCCTGCTTATAATTTTACAAATTATGCGGATAGCTACTTTGTTGTATTAACCGCATTGATGTATGCCCCCATTACAGAAGCCGATTCTGCTCAAAAATGTTACTTACATTTGATGGAAGAGGGTATTAAGCGTGGCTTTGCACCTTATCGTGTGCCCAGTTTTGCAATGGAGCGCCTCTATGAGGGGATTTCACCTTTCAGTAGCCGATTTTACCAAGCTACTGATTCAAAAAACATAATATCTCCGCTACGCTATGGGTAGATGGCTGGCCATGCGTGATATGCATAACTAGAGGGCGTGCCCTGCAATCTTTGCAAAGCTAAAACGGCGGGTTTTGTGCCATAATATATTATGACAACTATTATGGCAGGAGGCTTTTTATTATGAGTGATCAAAATACAAATAGTTTAAAAGCGAATCTTTTCGCATGGCGTGTCTCGCAGAGACAAAAAAGTAATCATAAATCTGATGTCAATAAACAGTTTATTGAACGTCCACGTTTACGTTTAGCGTGATCTGTTTCATTCTTTATTGAAAGGCATCAATATGGGCAGCGTAGCTGCCCTTTAATGCATCTAGAGCATAGCCGCCCTCTAATACGGAAACTAACCGCCCATCCGCATATTGCTGCGCAATTTTGTAAAGCTCTTTACTCAGCCAGTGATAGTCCCGCTCATCTAAATTAAAGTCGCCATAGGGGTCGTCTTTATGGCCGTCAAAACCTGCGGATATAAACACAAAATCAGGTTTATACGCATGAAGGGCAGGGAATATTTTCGTTGTATATTCTGCGCAAATCTCTGCGCCGCTGCTTTTAGCGAGCAGGGGGATGTTGAGTATTTTCTGATCTATATTCTCACGGGTAAGCCCTGTATTGGGATAATGATGAGTCTGATGGGTTGAAATATAAAAGCAGGGTAAATTGACATGGTTTAGGATGTCAGAGCATCCATTACCGTGGTGGACATCAAAATCAATAATGGCAATGCGCTTATACCCCAATGCAGAGGCCTTAGCCGCGCCAATCATCACATTGTTGAAAATGCAAAATCCCATCGCTTGGTTATGTGTGGCATGATGACCAGGGGGGCGGTTAATACACAGGCCGACTTTACATGCCCCTGTATGAATATCTGTTACAGCGTCAATAGCTGCGCCAGCACTATGGCGGGCGGCATCGAGGCTGCCACATGATAATATTGTGTCATTATCAATATACTCATATTCACCTTCTTCACTTGGCGCTGTTTCGGTGATAATGCTTAAATGCGCTTGTGAGTGGACGCGTAATATATCTTCGTCGCTTGCTGCGTTTGGCGTGCTGCGGGGAATATTATTATAAGGTGCGCTGTCGATCAGTTGATGCAAAACATGCAAACGCTCTGCACGTTCAGGGTGGCCTGAAAGCGTATCATGTGCTAGTCCTAGCTTTGAACTATATATTCTTATATGATTAAACATATAAAACTTATGACCGAAACGGTAAAACATTGCAAGTGAGTAGAGTGAGCTATTATGCCGAGTTTAAAATCAGGAAAACGTATTTACGCCATTGGGGATATTCATGGTTACCTTGATGCGCTAGAAAATATGCAGGCCGCTATATTTGCGGATTTAGAACGCGATAGCATTAAACCGAAAGCAAAAGATAACGAAGTTTTTATCATCTATCTTGGTGACTATATTGACCGTGGCCCAGATTCATCAGGAGTGATTGATAATCTGATCGCGCAGCAAAAAATTAAGGACGGCATCGCCCGTATATTTATTTGTGGTAATCATGATATTTGCCTGCAAGACTTTGTGGATGATCGCGTTGGCCCAGATACGCTTAATTGGTTTAAGTGGGGCGGTTTAAATACACTAAAATCATATGGTGTTCACGTCGATGATGTGCAATATGATGCGTTACGTCCCGCACAAATTGAACGCCTTCAAATTGAACTTTTAAAGCGTATGCCGAAAAAGCATAAAACTTTCATAGATAAAGCGCCGCTTGTGCATGTCGAGGATGATTACTTATTTGCCCATGCGGGGATTGACCCTGAAAAACCACTCGCGGCACAGACGCAAGAGGATCTAACCTATATTCGCGAGCCTTTTTTATCGTGGGAAGCGCCATGTGAAAAATATGTCGTGCATGGTCACACAATTATCGAAGAACCTGTTGCCTTGCATCACCGCATCGGTATTGATGCGGGGATATATAAGCATGGGCGATTAGGCTGCGTTGTTTTGGAAGGTGACGCACATCGTTTCATTTATGCGCGGACGGCACATGATGTGTTCTATGACCCTAAACCATAATATATAGCGCCAGCATTTATAAGGGTAACTAATGAAGCGCTGTATGAAATTAGGAGGATTCAGTTTAGCTTTGCGCTTTTTCTAACTGTTCATTAACCGTGCGGATAAGCACTTCAGATTTAAATGGTTTTTGAATAGTGGCGCTTGCAAATGCTTCTGCACCAGTCAGCGCCCAGTCAGCGGTAAGCGCAGCGCCGCCACCAGAAATAACAATAATCGGTACTGTTTTGTCACGTGCGCGGGCAAAAGTCATAATGTCAAAGCCATCTTTTTCTGGCATGAACATATCTGTAATGATGAGGTCATAGTCATTTTGTTCGATGGCAATTTGGCCTTCCGCGCCGTTGCTCGCTTCACTAACAACATGCCCTTCATTTTCAAGTGTGTTCATGATGGCTTGGCGAATGCCTTCCATGTCATCAATTACAAGAATGTTTGCCATTGTTCATCGATCCCTAAATATATAGCTATACACTATATTGTATGTGGAACGCGCAGGAAATACAATGTTTTTTTACTTTAAAAATGTAATATTTCCATACCTTTAGGTATGACGTGCGATAAAAATATCTAATGCAGCATCCAATTTTTTGAACATCAGGTTGAAATCATTTTGGTTTCCATAGTAAGGGTCTTCAACGTTAGATGGTGTGCCATAAATATCTTTATTGAATAATTTGATTTTATGACGCAGAGGCGCAGAGCATATATTCTGTAATATTTCAAAATGCCCGCTATCCATGGCATAGATCAGGTCAAAGGACGTAAAATCATCTGTGCAGATTTTTCGTGCGCGGAAGGCTGACATATCAATGCCATAGTCGCGTGCGCTAATCAGGGCGCGATGATCTGGCGGTGCGCCAATGTGATACCCTGCCACGCCTGCAGAATCTATACGATACGATGTCCGCTTATTTGGGGGCAGTTTGTGCCTAAGCAGCGCTTCTGTGCTAGGGGAGCGGCAGATATTCCCTGTGCATACAAAAAGAATGTTCATATTAATGCTTTTTTGCTCTAAACATGTTGGTTAGGGTAAAGAATAGATTGACCTTAGCAAGATTTTTCTTAGGATACAAATTGTCTATATGCTGCATTTAAGAGAGTTGTTTTTCTATACAATTGAAAGTTGCCATGACTACAAAAAATGAAAATGAAATTGAAATCGAAGTAAAGATTGCAGACAGCCCTGCGCTTATCGAGGCTGCGCAGCGCGTGCGCTATAGTGTTTTTTATGATGAGTATGGTGCGCAGCCCACGGCGCAAATGGCAAAAGAAAAACTCGATATTGATAAATATGATGTGATTACAGATCATCTTGTGGTGATTGACCATTCAGAACAAGAAAATCATGGCGTAGTCGGTACGTATCGGATGCTGCGCGCAGATAAGCTCGGCACAGAGCATGATTTTTATACCGCCAGTGAATATGACATACATAAGCTGAAAGATTCTGGCGCTGATTTGTTGGAACTTGGTCGTTCTTGTGTGATGCCAGAATATCGTACGCGCCCTGTCTTGCAACTGCTTTGGCAGGGCATTGCCTCTTATTTGGCGGAGCATAAGATTGACTTAATGTTTGGCTGCGCAAGTTTTAACGGTACGGATATCAGTAAGATAGAAAGAGAATTATCTTATCTCTACCACTATCACCTCGCGACGGATTCGCTACGTGCAAAGGCGCTTGATGATTTATACGTTGATATGAATATATTGCCGAAAAATGAAGTCAGCCATAATATGAAACAAATTTTCTCCAATTTGCCGCCTTTAATTAAGGGCTATTTGCGCGTCGGAGCATCTATTGGTGATGGTGCGATTATTGACCGACAGTTTAATACAGTTGATGTCTGCATTATTATGCCGACCCATTTGGTAACAGAGCGTTATTTAAAACATTACCAGCGCAAAACACAGGGGTTAATACCTGCGGACTCTCAATTCGCAAGAGAGATGCAGGCAAATGACAAAAATTAAAGCCAGTTTTAAAATTACCTTGTTTCTTCTTTGGTGCTTATTATGTGCGCCAACACAGTTTATATATTTACTGTTCGTCAAGGGGCCAACCGCCTATACGCTGCCCTATATTTGGCAGCGCGGTGTGTGCAAAATATTTGGTATTAAGGTCGTTATATCAGGCGCACCAATATCTATGGCGCAGACCGTTTTTTGTTCAAACCATATCTCTTATTTGGATATACCGGTCATAGGCTCTACCCTGAAAGCATCTTTTGTTGCAAAAGGCGAGGTTGAAAGCTGGCCTGTTTTTGGCTTTCTTTCAAAATTGCAGCAGACGATTTTCATTTCGCGAAAACGTAGCGATGCGCATCGCGCAGGCGAGAAAATTGAACAGAATTTACAGCATGGCAAGAACATTATTATTTTCCCTGAAGGCACATCTAGCGACGGCAGTAATGTCCTTGCCATGAAGGCGGCGTTGTTCTCGCCGGTGATTGGCTTGAAAAACACCGTAATACAGCCGTTTTCAATATGCATCAGGTCTGTCGATAAGCATAGCGTTGCAGATGCCACTGCGCCCAAAGAACTGCGTGACCTTTATGCGTGGTATGGCGATATGGAACTTGCACCGCATTTATGGGCGTTTGCCCAGCATAAAGGCGCGGTGATTGAACTTGTTTTTCATACGCCAATTGCGGTTGATAGCGGCGCAGATCGCAAGGTAATTGCCGCGCAATGTGAAGAAAAAATAAGAAACCCCCTTGTATCATAAATTAAAACTGGTAAAAAATAGATCAGTTAGTTTAGTAAAAAAATGAATAGAAAGATTAAGTTATGAGCTTTTCAGGTGAAGAAATCACACGCGTCCAGAAAACATTGCAAAAACGTTTTAACAATGAAGAAGTCACATTGCGCCGCCGCGACAAGGCAGATGATTCTGTTGAGGTTTATATGAGCGGTGAATTTATCGCCCTTGTTTATAAAGACGAGGATGAAGGCGAAGTTTCATTCGATTTGAACATGTCAATTTTAGAAGAAGACCTCCTAAAGTAAGCATGTATACTTAAAAACACGTGTTTATATATCCAAAGATTGCAAAGTAAATGCATAATATAGTACAATAATAAGCGGTATATAATTGCAAAGAAAGATGCTTGTGAGCATCCTTATAAGTCATATTCAGTTAGCTAGGGGCGCATATGTTTAAATCCGGTTTGAAGTTACGTTTAGTAGGGCAGCTCGCTTGTGTGTTTATGTTGGCATTTGCGCTGACATCATTTTTACCTTCAGCAAATAAGGCTTACGCTCAGAACCTCGAATCAAATGTTTGTGACAATAATATTTGGGAAACAATGGTCGGGCGCGCATGGATGGAAGCGCAGCGCGAAGTTGAAATCAGCCAAAGTATTATTACGCGGCCAGATAGTGTGCTGGAACTTTCCTGTTTTGATGCATGGGCGAACAAGGCAGGTAGCGTTGTTGGTAAAATATTCTCATCCTCGGAGGATAGCGGTTCGGCAACACAGGCGCAAATTGTGTTAGTCACGCAGGAATCAATGGCCTCTTATCTTTCTGGTGCGCAAATATCGACCAGTAACCTTGGCGGCGGTTCATTGTCTAGTAACTACCAGACAAAAGCAGACCAAGCATTTTCAGCATGTAAAGCGCAGCAAACTGTCTGGACAGAGTTTAAATGTAAAAACATGGTGGATTTACGTGGCGTCGTTTTTGATGCCTTGAAAGACCAAGATCCGCGCTTATCATGGGTTGATGGGGGATCGCATCGTTGTCCTGATGCAGGGGCAGTCGTTGGCGGTAACGTTCTTTTTGACCATAAAGATGTTTGGACAAAGGTTCTTAATTCACTGAATACGCCTGCAGTAGCTGCTGCGACGCCATCAGGAGATTACTTTGATGTGGTGACAACGTTTTCTGCTATGACCGCGCCAACGGGGGCGTGCTCAGCGCCAATACCTACGGGCGTAAGCATTGTCCAAACAGACGGCAATACAACCCCTGAAATGATATGCCCGAATCCAGGTTGTTCTTATTCTGGCGGTGCTTGTGTAAGATAGTCTTATATGTGATGATTTTATGATATTTTGATTGTTTTTGTGCGCGTAGTTTCTCCGCGCACAATTTCTATGGCAGACTTACTGATACCGAGCGCCTTGGATAAGGCCTGTATAACGGCTTTATTCGCCTTGCCGTTTTCGGGGGCGGTGGTTACATAAAGGCGTATCTCTGTAGCGGAATTTTCTTTTTTGCGCAGTATAATTTTATCTGCTGCGGCTTTGGGGGTGACGTGAATATCAAAACTATCGCTTTCTAATGTTGCGATAAACGCGATTAACGCTGCATGTGTTTTGGCCATTTTATTCCGCTTGTCTGTCGCTAGAGTATTTTATATTCCTATCTGTGCAATATAAAGTAATAAGGCTATAGTGGCATAGCGTTTTGTCAGCAAAAATAACGAAAGATCAAGAAATGAGTGAATTACCTAAATGTACAGAATGCAGCTCTGCATTTACCTATGAGCTGCAAGATATGTATGCCTGCCCAGAATGTGGACATGAATGGCCACAAAATGCCGCGCCAGAGGGCGATGAAGGTTCAGGCGCAGTGAACGAAATCAAGGATGCTGTCGGTAATATATTGCAGGACGGCGACACCGTCACCGTGATTAAAGATTTAAAAGTCAAAGGCTCATCTTCCGTCGTCAAAGTCGGTACAAAGGTTAAAGGCATCCGCCTCGTCGGCGGTGACCACGACATTGACTGTAAAATTCCCGGCATCGGCCCAATGGGCCTAAAATCACAATTCGTTAAAAAGGTATAAGGTGGCAATGCACGCGGCGTGCAGGGCTGTATGATTTTATCTGAGTGGGATGTACTTTAAAGCTCAATGGTGGAGGGGGCAGGATTCGAACCTGCGTAGTCGTGAGACGACGGAGTTACAGTCCGTTGCATTTGACCGCTCTGCCACCCCTCCTTAGAAGAGAATTGTTTTATATATAAATCTCAAGATTTAATCAAGAGCTTATATATAAGAAAATCAAGAAATATAATATTTTTTCTTGAGGGCTAAAGAAAAGCATTTCCTTTGCCTTGTCAATATGCAATCTATAAGCCTTATAAAAAAGATGGGTATATAATGAATAAGCCAAGAAATAAAGATCATAAGCATAAAGGCGGTGGCCATAAAGGTGGCGCTGGTGGGCAAAACAGCAATAACAGCCATAAACGTTCAGAGCCGCGTGATAAGAAGCCACATGGCGGCAGCGCCCATAAGACGCAAGCGCAAGCAAGTAAGCCGCGTGGCGGGGCAGAACGCCCTCAAGGTGGTGCAAAGCGTGAACGCGTGACTGTGCGTAAAATAGAACGTTTAACCCTGTTTGGTATGCACGCCGTGCGCGAAGCGTGGCTAAACCCGCTGCGTCAAATTGATGGCCTGTATATTACGCCGACCTTGTTAGAGGAATTTCAGCAGCATATCCACGCCGCGAAAAAGGCGGGCTTAAAACGCCCTGAACCTGTTTTGGTTGAGCGTTCACGCCTTGATGCATCTTTCCCTGAAGGCACCGTCCATCAGGGGATAGCACTGCGCAGTGCATTGTTAGAAGAATATGGTGCGGTTGATATTATTAATGCGGGCGAAGAGCGTATAAAGACGCAAGGTAAGCGTAGCCTTGTTTTGATATTAGACCAAGTGACCGATCCACATAATATCGGTGCAATTATCCGCTCTGCTTCGGCCTTTGGCATTACGGGCATGATTGTCCAGAAAAAGCATACGCCGCCCTTACAGGGCATTGTCGGCAAAACAGCATGTGGCGGCTTAGACCACTTGCTGGTTGCGCATGAAACTAATTTGGCGCGCACAATGGAACAGCTTAAAGATAAAGGCTATTACGTGATTGGCCTTGATGAGCGCGGCGAAGAAAGCTTAGAAGATTTCACTCCGCCGGAGCGCTGTGCATTTGTACTGGGCGCAGAAGGCCCCGGCCTGCGCCGCTTAACCAAAGATGGTTGCGACCAAATGATAAAACTGCCGACAGGCGGCGCGGTGGGGAGCTTGAATGTATCCAACGCGGCGGCAATTTGCCTTTATGCCCTGTCTAGCTACAAGAAATAAGAAAAAATATACGTATAAGATAAAGGGCATAGCCACCATCACTATCCCCTTTATTTATTAAACTTTGATATGAAGCTGTTTAATCAATATTTATGCCGTTCATGCGGTTATTTGATCTCGCTTCGTTTTCTAGCTCTTCATATCGACTTGTCGGCGACATTCCTATGTTGCGATTACCCATAGATACCGTTGGGTTATTATTGCCGATATTAATAGTTGCGCCGTTATGGATCATGCCTTCTATCATCTTGCCAGCATCACGTATACCGTCGCCAACGGCATTATTAACTCTTTGCTGACGTTGCTGTGATTGCTGTTCGTTGAACAGGCGTTCTTGTACAGGGTCTTTACCTGCGCGGTAATAATCAAAACCAGGGTCTTCTTTCGCGACTTCTGGGTTGCTTTGCGCCTGTGCGGCGCTTAATGCCGGCCCATTATTCTGTTTATAATCGTCATTAATCACGGAAATATTATGACGGCCTTGTGCATCAACGCGAATGTGGAATTGTAGCTCTTCGTTTTTCAAGTCTTTGCCATCTCCCCATCTGTCTTCAAATTCTACGGTTTTAATCATGCCGCCTTGGTTGTTATAATTCGGTGTGTTGCGGTCATTGGCGAGTAAAACGTTGCTAAATCCTGTAAGACTGTCTTTCGACCACGCCAAATCATTTAAATTGCCAATGTCATTAATGTGGTCGTTAACGCGGTATGCGACGACATCACCATTAGCATCTTTATTGATGTATAGTAGGCCTTCATCTTCATCCATATGCAGCATGCCTTTCGTGCCGCCATCAAATTTACCGTCAATATTTTCTTGGTAAATACGCTCCATATCAGCGTTACCTGTGATGATTTCGTCACGTTCCCACGCAATTTGCGTTGTATCCAGTGCGGCGTAGCTGAGGCTGCCATCTGCAAGGCCTTGATGCGTTGCCTGCGCATAGCCGCGATGTTCTTGTTGTAACTGTTGCTCGGCTTGCTGCGCGGGTGTCAAAGGCGGTGGCTGTGGTGGTGCAGGAGCAATTGTCGGCTGCTGGCCTTGTTGTGTATTCGTGTTTTGTTGATTGCTGGCCTGCGGAGTGTTGCCGCCGCGCTGTAGGTTACCAAACAAACCGCCGCCGCCGCCAAGTGTCTTTATGAACCCTTGGATCATTTCAACAATTTCTTTGAACATGTCTTGTAGGCCGGCGAAAAGTCCACCAATTCCACTAGGGTTGGACGCTGCGGCTTCCGCGGTCTCTTGAGCCTGCGCTCGAGCGAGTGCGGCGGCAGCTTCGGGGGTCAGGTTGTTTTGTATACCATTCTCAAATTTCTGGCGTGCTTCAAGCCATTTTTCCTGGTTAAATTTGAAATTGCCATCGGCATCTATTTCAGCCAACCCATTATCAACAAGCGCTTGCTGGCGTTCTAACAGCAGCTCATCTTGATCAATTGGGCCTTCTAATGTGCTTGCATACTCCATGAACTCCGCATCCGTCATGAGGTGAAGCGGTATTTGTGCAACGTTAACTTCGCGGCCTTGAATAACCGCATTACCATCTGTAGCAGCCTCTTCGGCAGCAAGCTCCTCTGGTGTTTTCGCTGTGTCGCCAGGAATGAGAGCGCCTACGACTGTCGCGCCAAGTATTATTTTTCCTATATTGCCTTTAGGTTTGGCCGCGGCAGCTTCGGCGCCTTCTTGTGCGGCGGCTTCACCTGTTTCGCGTGCAGCAGATTCACTGGCTTCGCGCGCAGCTTGCTCTTGGGCTTGGCGCGCGGCAGTTTCACTGGCTTCGCGTGCAGTTTGTTCTTGAGCTTCTTGTGCTGCCTGTCGTTCTGCAGCGCGGCGGGCTGCGGCCTCTTGTGCGCGAATGCCTTCTGGCGTATTTGGCGCTTGACGTAGTGAGCCTTCAGCGGCGGCCTCTAGTGGTTCTGTGGTCACGGGGCGCGAAATACCGGCCAAATCAGATCCTAAATCATCAGCAAGGCTATCGGTTGCACGCATTGAAGCCGATATGCTGTCCTGCAGACCAGAAAATCCTCTGGCGATATCATCTGTTGCATTAATATCAAGGGCTTTTAAAACGTCATCGACATTGCCTGTGCCAGCATGAAAGCCGGGCTCTAATTGTTTGATTTCAGTAAGGTTATCGCCCATTTTAGTCGCTACACGCATAAACGTATCATTGGTAAGCAGCTCTGGCGCATTTTTTGTAATGGCGTCTGTAAGGTTTCCACCTTGCTCAATAGCGTCTGAAATAGCTTTTGCAGCCGTATCGGACAGCGCGCCTTTAAGGCCTGTGGCTGTATCTGCAATGATGTTAACGATACCTGATACAATACTCATTTAGAATTATCCTACTGTTAAAGTTGCTTTATTATCTGCGCCAGGGCTATTCAGATTGTTTTGTGGACGCTGATCCTCGAAATTCATATCACCTTGCTGACTAACCATTGCCGTAAGGCTGATGTCTTCTTCTGGGGCAGTGTGAATTTCTGCGCCAGGCTCTTCCATGTTATCCTTATCAATCGCCGCCTGTGTGTTTTCCGGCGCCGCTTCCTGTTGGTCTTCATTAGGTTGAATTTCATCAAGGCGCTGATGGAGTTCTTGTCGGCGCTCAGGAGAAATCTCGCTGCGTAATTCCTGAATGATGGCATGACCTTCTTTGATTTCATCAACACGGTCATATAATGCATCTTTTTCTGCGGCGGAGGTTTGCGGGTCGCTTAATTGTTGTTTAATGTCGGCAATCTCTTCACGCATCAATGTCATGGTTTGTTGCAAATCTTGCTGTTCGTTTAGAACGCCATCAACGATGCTATCAAGGGCTTCGGCATTGATATCTTCGACAAGGGCATTTGCTTCATTTTCAATGTCTGCAATCTGGTTGAAGCGCATCGCCCCAACCCCACCTTCGATAACCGCAGCGGTGCTGCTAGCTAACGGATTAACGAAATTTGCCGTGGCCGTGGCGGCGGTTTTAGCGCTGCCTGTCGCCCCGATGCGTGCGGCGGCAATACTGCCTGTACGGGCTGCCGCGGCGCTACCGCCGATAACGGCGCCGCCAACACCTGCTGTTGCAACTGTAACGGCGACAAAGGCTCCAACCTCACCAACAACTTGTCCGCCGGCCATAATCGTGCGCTCATAATCGTTTTTTGGTTCAGTCCATGTTAAAGCTTCGGCGGCTTTACCGGCCATATTGAAATTAGCATATGCAATTGGTTCATCAACAATTTGATTGGCAATCAGAACAGGAAGGTTATAACCAGCATGAACAACTAAATCACCGACAACGCCCGCGCCAGAGCCAAGCCCCTTAACAACACCTTGTCCCGCAACTTCTACGGTACGGGCTGCATCTTCTAAAAAGCCCATCGCGCCGCGTTCTTCAAAATATTCGCCTGTAGCGGTCATGGCCCTAGATGTCGCATTAACGGTTTTGTCGTAAGTTTCAACAGGGTGCGTTACCGCATGTGCAACAGCACGCGCGCCGCTAGACACTGTGTCTGCCACATTTGACGCGGTTTCACTTACCCAACTTGTCGCATCATCAAACCAACCCATTTTAACCTAAAAACCCTTCCTTCAAATTTCCTTTATATGGTAAAGGTATAACCTTAATATTATGTTACTATTTTATGGTGTTGTGTACATTATCTTACATTTTATATGTAGAATGCAAATTTGAACAGCTTTTCTTAGTGTTTATCAGGGCTTGCGAGGTAAAAAGCCTGCAACATATGTCACAGGCTTTTCTATATTATCAATGCGTTATCACAGGTGTGATTAGCTTTTCGGCTTAAGCGTTGGGAATAGCAAAACATCACGAATGGTCGGGCTGTTTGTTAAAATCATTACTGTACGGTCAATGCCAAGACCCCAGCCACCTGTTGGCGGAAGGCCGTATTCAAGTGCGGTGACAAAGTCTTCGTCAAGCATTTGCGCTTCTTCATCGCCAGCTTCGGCGGCTTTGACTTGGTCAAGGAAGCGTTCATACTGGATTGTAGGGTCATTAAGCTCGGTAAAGGCGTTGGCAAGTTCCCAGCCATTAATATAGCTTTCAAAACGTTCAACAAGGCGCGGGTCATTACGGTGCTGCTTGGCAAGCGGCGATACTTCAACAGGGAAGTCCGTCACATGTGTTGGCTGAATAAGTTTATGTTCAACGCGCTCTTCAAAAACATATGCCAGAATATGCCCCCATTTCATATGCGGCTCAATTGTTAAGCCCACGCTTTCCGCTGCGGATTTTGCATCGGCATCATTATCAATCGCCATGAAATCAAGCCCTGTTTCTTCCAATACGAACTGCGCCATTGGCTTGCGTACCCAAGGCTGATCGACATTAATTTCATGGGCGCCGAAATTAAACACGCCCTTGCCATGCACGGCGTAAGCGAGGTGCTTCATAAGGCCCTCTGTCATGTCCATCATGTCGGTGTAGTCTGTATAGGCTTTATAAAGTTCCACGGCTGTAAATTCAGGGTTATGCTTTGGCGAAAGACCTTCGTTACGGAAGTTGCGGCCAATTTCAAAAACACAATCATTGAGGCCGCCAACAATTAGGCGTTTTAAGTAAAGTTCTGGCGCAACGCGCAGGAAGAAATCTGTATCCAATGCGTTATGATGGGTGATAAACGGTTTCGCAGATGCGCCGCCCATAATAGGGTTAAGCAGCGGCGTTTCAACTTCCATGCCGCCCCAGGTGTCGCTTAAATAGCGGCGAATTTCGGTCACAATTTTTGAACGCATACGCAAGACATCGCGCGATTCTGGGTTGGCGATTAAATCAACGTAACGCTGGCGATAACGCATTTCAACGTCATTCAGGCCTTTATGCTTATCTGGCAAAGGCTGCAAGGATTTAGTCAACATTGTAATGTCGAAGCTGCGGATAGAAAGCTCGCCGCGTGGCGTGCGGCGCATTGTGCCTTTGACGCCAATAATGTCACCAAGATCGAACAATTTTAGACGCTCTAAAGTCTCAGCGTCTAAATTCGCATTGCCTTTATGAGAGAATATTTGGATTTTGCCGCTATTATCTTGGATGTCAATAAACATGCCATTATTACGCAGCGCCATGATGCGCCCAGCGACGCAAACTTCATCTTCAGTTTCGCTGCCATCAGCCAAGTCTTCATATTTTGCTTGTAGATCAGCCGCTAAATGCGTTGGGCGGTATTCGTGTAAATAAGGGTCTATGCCTGCCTTTATAAGTGCATCGCGATTGGCTTCCTTAGCTGCCTTTGGGTTGCCAACAATCTCGTTATTAACTGTATTATTATCTGTTTTATTTTGTGCAGCTTCAGCCATTTTAATACCTTCTTTTCGACGTCACTTAAAAGTTTGAATTATTTAATGCTTAGATATGCGCATTTTTTACGAAAATTTCAAGTAAAACCTTGTGGAATGGCAAGTGAAAATAATTCTACGGCGACTAGTGATAACGGCTTTTAAGCTTTTTTACGCCTTTTTTACATTGTGCGCTGACACTGTCATATTCTTCACGGCTATCAACTTTCTGTTGTGCGGCGCGGCGCGCGACTTTTAATTCTTTAACATAGCGCATGATAATATCCGTAATGCTGGTCATCATTTGTTGCTGGATTTGCGCAGTCTGCGATGCGGGGATAGGGCCGTAAATATATTCTTCTGACAGCTTTTTGTTGATCTCGTAGCCAATTTTATTCGCATATGTATTGACGATATCAATATCCACTTGGATATGCTTCATTTCATGTTCCATGATGGCATTATGCATACAAGTGCCTTTATTATATTCGCGCGCGATGTATATTGTCGGTTTAATACCAATATCAATTTTTAAGCTGTCATACCAAAGGCAGCTCAAGTCATAATTCGGGTTGGTGACGTAACCAATATTTGCGCGGTGGTTTAATTGAATGCCGCCTGCCATCAAGCCGCCAACATCAACAATAACTTCTTTGCCATAGGGGTTAACGGTATCAATTTTAAAGTTGTTTAGCTCTTTTTCTGACTTGCTGAAATCAAAAGTAATATCATCTGTGCTCGGCACAATATCAATGCGTGCAGCTGAACGGGGATAGCACCAATCATCATGGCTTTGCGCAAAACTCGGCGCGGCGAAGGATATCATCGCGACACATAGGGCAAAAAATACCGCACTTTGCGTGGGAACTATGCATTGGATTATAGTTTTGATTGTCATTATAATTACTTTGCCTTAAAATGCTGAAATTGCTGATGAATAAAAAAACTCTTTTCATTTTAATGCAATATCTTTAATAAAATCTAGTCAATGAACATAAATTTATATTTTCGCTTAAAATTAAGCTTCAGGAGCACGGCATGTTTTTACTTCACGGAATATCTTACATTGTGAATACTGCAATCGCGATTTACATTACAATCATCATCGTTGAAATTATTATTCACTGGTTGATTGCTTTTGAAGTTATCAAAGCCCGCTCACCGCAGGCGCAAAATTTAATTGGCCTGCTCAATCGCGCGACATCGCCGGTTATGGAACGCGTGCGCAAATATGTCCCACCAATAGGCGGCCTAGATATTACACCGATCGTTGTTATTATTGGTTTGCAGCTTATCGGCTACCTTATCAATGTTTTTTTTATTGGCTTGTTCATATAAAAAAACTTTGCTTTTGTGGGGCAGAATTGCGTAAGACTATATGATGAGCAAAATTATCAACGGCAAAAAAATAGCACAGGATTTAAACGCGCAACTCAAAACGGAGATTGCCAGCCTGTCTTACACGCCTACTTTGGCGGTTGTGCTTGTGGGCGATGATCCAGCTTCTGAGGTCTATGTCCGCAATAAGATTCGTGCCTGTGCAAATGTCGGAATTGATAGCGTCGAACATACCTTGCCCGCAGATAGCAGCCTTGCAGATATTGAAGCTGTGATTACACAACTGAATAATGACTCAAAGGTAAACGGCATATTGCTGCAGCTTCCATTGCCTGAGGGCATGGATAGCCGTCCCCTTATTGAGCAGATAAGCCCCGCCAAAGATGTCGATGGGCTAACCTATCAGAATATGGGACGTTTAAACGCTGGCGCTGATGGGTTGCGGCCTTGTACGCCAAGCGGCTGCGAGATTCTTCTTAAGCAGGAGTTTTCAGCATTGGCGGGGAAGCTAGCTATTGTTATAGGGCGTTCGGATTTATTCGGTAAACCAATGGCACAGATGCTACTACAAAATGACTGTACCGTGATGCAATGTCACTCAAAAACGGTGGGCTTGAAAGCGCTGTGCCAGCAAGCGGATATCGTTATCGCGGCGGTTGGCCGTGCACAGATGATCAAAGCAGACTGGGTTAAGGACGGCGCTTTCGTGATTGATGTCGGGATTAATCGCGGCGCTGATGGTAAGCTTGTCGGCGATGTTGATTTTAATGCTGTGGCGGCAAAGGCGGGGTATATTACCCCCGTACCTGGCGGCGTTGGCCCAATGACAATTGCGATGTTAATGCAAAACACATTAAAAGCCGCAAAAGCTCAAAATGAAAAGAGCGGAGCTGCGCCGAAGCATCAGCCTTAAACAGCTTTAAGAAATAATCGCGCGTCCACGCAGAATATCTTCCGCAATATCACTATATGTATCATCATCTTTATGTAGAAGCACCCCTGATAAGATCTTGCACGGGTCTTTGCGGTCTTTTAAGGCACGAATAATCACGCGTTTGGCCTGGCGGCCTTGTTTGGGCCAAAGGGGGATGATCTCAACCGCACCAAAGCGATGACCAAAGGCTTTGATGATTTGGTCGGTGTAATCGGCACGGTGAATAATCGTGACGCTGCCCTTGGGCTTCACGAGGCGATGCAAAGCGCGTATCCAGCCTTCCAAGGAAAATCCTGATCCTTCATGCCCGATGGCAATAGCTTTTTTCTTATGTGGGGAGTTAAGATATTCCCCTGCATTTAAATAGGGTGGGTTTGAAATGATGTGGTCAAATATGGGGGTGTCTTGGCGGCGGAACTGGTCAATATCGGCACAGTGGAAATCCGCGCGCTCGGCAGAAAAATTATTAATTACAGCATTTTGCTTTGCCATTGCGATGAATTCGTTATCAATATCAACGCCGGTTAATTTTAGCGTGTCTAAACGCTGCGCAACACAAAAACCCGCAGCGCCTACGCCGCATCCTGCATCTAGCAAATGGTCGCCATTTTGCGCAGGGCATGCCGCAGCCAGCATGATGGTATCGAGCGAAGTGCGAAACCCTTGCTCTGGCTGTAAAAGCCGCAATTTTTTGTCTAATACATAGATTTCTGGCATGTTCTCTCTTGCTGCGATGCTCAAACTCGTTTAATCATGTCATTGTTATGAGTGATACAGCAAGCCAAGTGCAAGAAAAAAATGATGTCCAAGCGACGACGGTCACGAAGAGTGTATCACCGGCGCAGCGTCTGTCTGCCTTGCTCGCCGCTGATATGGCAAAGGTTGATAGTGAAATTATTGCACGTATGCAATCTGATGTGCCATTAATCCCTAAGCTTGCCGGTTATCTAATTGCTTCGGGCGGTAAGCGTATTCGCCCTGTATTGACGCTCGCTGCAACGCGTCTGTTTGATGAAAAAACGCCGCGCCCTTATCCATTGGCTGCAGCGGTAGAGTTCATTCACACTGCGACCTTGCTTCATGATGACGTGGTTGATGGATCAGAAGAGCGTCGCGGTAAAGCGCCTGCGAATTTGGTTTTTGGTAATCAGGCCAGCGTTTTGGTTGGTGACTTCCTGTTTTCACGTGCCTTTCAGCAAATGGTTGGCGATGGTTCGTTAGATGTGCTGCGTATTCTTTCCACCGCATCTGCCGTGATTGCAGAAGGTGAAGTGCTTCAGCTCTCTGCGCAGGGGAATATTGACCTGTCGTTAGATGAATATTTCAAAGTCATTGCAGCGAAAACCGCAGCCTTATTTGAAGCGGCCTGCGAAATTGGCCCTGTGATTACAGGGCAGGATACGGCGATGGTCGATGCTCTCCGTCGCTATGGTTATCACCTCGGCATGGCGTTCCAAATTGCCGATGATGTGCTGGATTATAATGCGGATCGGGAAAAGCTCGGTAAAGCGATTGGCGATGATTTCCGTGAAGGCAAGCTTACGGCGCCTGTTATCTTGGCGCTGCAAAATGCAACCAGTGATGAAAAATCATTTTGGAAAAAAACCATGCAGAGCCTCAAGCAAGAAGAAGGCGACTTTGCCCGCGCTTTAGATGTTTTAAATGCTCATGATGCTCTGAATGCGGGGCTTGAAATAGCCAAAGACTTCGCCAATAAAGCGGCGCAAGATCTAGACGCTTGTCCAGATAGCGAACTGAAAACTTTGATGCAGGAACTCGCGCTTTATACGGTTTATCGTGACGCGTAAACAAGAAAAGGCTTCGCCATGCCACAATTAAGATATGCGCTATGTTTTTGCATGGCGCTTACCATTATGTCATCGCCCTGCGCCGCCCAGCAGCTGCAAGACTTTGTGGCGGATTATAATAAGCCAACTAAAATGCACCATATGCGCATCGATGATGATAAGCAGACAGACGGTATGAACCACTATGTTGTTGAAGACGAAAAAGCAGCAATAAAAACGAAGAGTGGCGAGGGGCCAAATGCGGCAAGGTATCTGCCTGATGCGCAAGATGTCATTGCAACGCCTGATGTCGTAACTGAGGAAGATGACGCACCAAAAGATTTTTCGTATAAATCAAGCGGCGTTATCCTTGCTGCGGGGGAGCATTTTCCACCGCTTTCAGGGGTATCACAATGGCCTTGGCTCAAGGAGCTCACGTACGGTATTGAAAACCCTGCAACACAGAATGCGCTGCAAATATTAGACCGTGATTTATCCAAGGCATCGCCGCTCGCGATGATTTGGGCGGCGCAGCATTATTATGATGCGGGGCAGCAGGATAAAGCTTTATTCCTATATTTGGCATCGCGCCTGCGTTCATCTGTCGACCAAGCGCGCTTTACTGTTGCTAAACGCGATAACTCAGCTGAAAATGATGCGAATGTGGAGGCTGAAAGAACGGCAGGCAGCGCAAAAAGCACAAAGGCGTCTTCTGCGCATGAATCTTACAAAGATTTATCGGCTTATAACGCAATTGCCGCGTCAATTGGCCGCCCGATTTTACGCTATGGCTTAAAGCATCCCGAAAAATACAGAAAGCAGTTAAGCGGCGCAATGTTGTGGGATGCAGAAACGCCCTATGAATACGCGCCATCGGTTAATGATTTGCACATCAGCGAGGCAGGAAGTGAAAACTGGCCAAGCATCCATGATAAGGTGCGCAAAGCCTATAATACGCAAATGCTGAAAATTATCAGCGCGACGATTAAATAACATTTAAAATAAGATGCCAAGTCCTATCCACATGGTGGATATTCTGTGTTATCATTATAGGGACGTTTTTATACGCATGACTATTTCTAACGCTCAAGGGGCTTCAATTCGTGGATTTTAGCGGATCATTATTAAGAGAAAAATTTGATATTTATGAAGGGCGTGGGGATGAGCTGAAAGGCGAGCCTCTCACGGCAATGAGTAACCGGCTTGTTGTACCTTTGCTTGATAATGCGGGCGCCGTTGGTGAGCGCTTTGTTATACGCGGTCAATATATGCATAGCTGTATTCGTATGGCGGCGCGTATTATTCATGCCTTTTTAGATAAGGGCCCGCTTTTAGTACGTGATGGTGATGCATTTGATTGGAAAGAAGCGTGGATGCGCTTGATTGAAGATCATGATTTGAAATATCACCCTGATATGTGGTTGGTCGTTTATTCCAAAGGGAAGGTCGTCTACGAATATGGCGAACATCACATGTTCTTTGATGTGCTTGAACAATGTGACTATAAGCATTCGGATAATTATGATGCTGCGATTGTTTATGCAGAAAAAATATTCGAACAATACGGAAAGAGAATTACCATTAAGCATGATGCGAATGTTGCGTTGGTTGTGAACCTCAAAGACGATGATGGGCGCTGTGGCGTCGTGCTGCGCGGCGCGGGGAAAACGACAACGTTTAATTATCGCGTTGCGAAGAAAGAGAAGGACGGGCAGGCGATCTTCTTACCCCAGCTTATTGGCTCATGTGCGGCTTTCCTTGAAGGAATTCAGCTCAGCTTTTCTATCGGCTTAGCAAATGAAAAGCTGCGCCAAGAAGAATTACAACGCTCTGATCCCGAAGCGAAAGAGGCTGCATCTGCGCGTACGCGGCTTGCTAAATTAAATGCGCAAATTAATGCTTTGGAACAAAATTATGATGTGCGCTATCGCCCTGAAAAGCCAATATTTAGTGAGATGGTTATCGCGGCAGAAGACTTAATGAATAAGCTGATTGAAACAAAGCGTCAGGAAGAAGAAGACGCTAATGCCGTGTGGATTGACGATACTCCAGCGGAAGATACTTCTTCCTAATCTGATGATGTTTTACAAGAATGAATAGCAAAGAAAAAAGGCGCAAAATATTGCGCCTTAATTTTTAATTTATATCTGCAGTAAGGTTAAAATAAAACTTACTGTTCCTGTGCAGGCTGATCAGGAATTACGCCTGTAGGATCGTTTTCGATAAGATCTGCAGCTTGCATGTATATTTCAGCGTTTTCTGTCATTTGAGGTGCGATAGCAGGGTTTTGTTCTGCAACGCTTTTGAAGAAGTTTGCGGCTTCTCTTAACAGATCACCAGCGATTTTTGCATGTGTAGGCATAATAATTCCTTAGCTTTTTTAAATTTCAGTCTTACATACGCAGCTTAACATGCTGTATAAGCCTTGAACACCCCTAGCTTAAGATTAATCCCTATTCCCTATTGTAGGGCGGAAAGTATTTCTTTGAGTAAGATGCGCAGGCCTTGAATACGCTTGTCAACGCTCGGCCAATTTTTAATGGCGCTAATTTTTTGGTCAGGGCGAAGTTTGACCGCGCCTTTGCGCTGCTGTAGCCATGCAAATAATTTATCAACGCTTGGCGGCATATCATTGTGGAAACCAATGATAGCACCTTTCGGCCCAGCATCAACGCGGTCAATGTTGGCGGCTTTGCACATTAATTTAAGGCGCACAGTATCCAGTAAGTTATCAACTTCACTCGGCAGGTCGCCAAAGCGGTCAATTAGTTCCGCTGCAAAGTTTTCAATGTCATCATCAGATTCAATATCGGCAAGGCGGCGATATAGGCTCATCCGCAGACCTAAATCTGCGACATAATCTTCGGGGATAAGCACGGCAGCGCCCATATTAATATTCGGCACCCATCTGGTATCATCTGCCTGGTCGAGATCATTGAGGTCAACCCCTGCGCGCGCGGCGGCAACGGCCTCTTCAAGCATTTGCTGGTAGAGTTCTACGCCAATTTCGCGTATATGCCCTGATTGCTGATCACCCAGTAAATTCCCCGCGCCGCGAATATCCAAATCATGGCTAGCAAGCTGAAACCCTGCGCCAAGGCTGTCTAATGTTTCTAAGACTTCTAAGCGTTTTTGCGCTTGGTCGGTGAGTTTTTGCCCAACAGGGTAGGTGAGGTAACAATATGCACGTAATTTTGAACGACCAATCCGCCCGCGAATTTGGTAAAGCTGCGAGAGGCCGAACATTTCTGCATGGTGAATAATCATCGTATTGGCGCGCGGTATATCAATGCCGCTTTCAATAATATTTGTGGCTAACAATAAGTCATATTGCCCTTCATAAAAGGCGGTCATGCGGTCTTCTAAATCTGTCGGCGGCATTTGCCCATGGGCGCTGATAACGCGAATTTCAGGGACAAGCTCGCGCAACATTTCTTCAATTTGATGCAGATGTTTTAAGCGCGGGACAACATAAAAACTCTGCCCGCCGCGATAATGTTCACGCAGCAGCGCTTCGCGTATTACCATCGGGTCTGTGGGCAATACGAAGCTGCGCGTGGCAAGGCGGTCAACTGGCGGCGTGGCAATAATGCTCATCTGTTTTACGCCAGTGAGTGACATTTGCAATGTGCGCGGTATTGGCGTTGCCGTAAGGGTCAGGACATGCACATTATCCTTAATTTCTTTGAGGCGTTCTTTTTGCTTTACGCCGAAACGTTGTTCTTCATCAACCACTAATAGGCCAAGGTTATTAAACTTGATCGATTTGGCAAACAGCGCATGCGTACCAATCACAATATTCACGCTGCCATCGGCAATGTTTTCTTTAATGGCTTTTGCGCGCTGGCCAGTCACAAGGCGTGATAATTGGTCAATACGAATATTCGTGCCATGAAAACGCTTCATGAAGTTTTGGTAATGCTGGCGCACCAATAATGTTGTCGGCGCAACAATGGCAACCTGTACGCCGCTCATCGCTGCGACATAGGCCGCGCGTAGCGCAATTTCCGTTTTGCCAAAACCAACATCGCCGCAAATTAGACGATCCATTGGACGCTCCATCGCGAGGTCTTCGACAACACTGTTAATCGCGCTAAGCTGATCATCGGTTTCGTGATAGGGGAAGGTGGCGGCAAATTCGTTGTAGACTTCGGCGCTGACTTCCAGCTTATCTGCTTTTTTTAGCTCGCGCGCCGCGGCTGTTTTTAGCAAGTGGTCGGCAATTTCCATGAGGTTGCGTTTAGCTTTTGCTTTACGCGCTTGCCAGCCTGCGCCGCCTAGTTTATCAAGCTGCACTGCGCCTTCTTCGCTGCCGAAGCGCGAAAGCAGTTCGATGTTTTCAACCGGCAGGAATAATTTGTCGTCATTGGCATAAACAAGTTTGAGGCAATCATGCTTCGCCCCGCCAATATCAAGCGTTTCAAGGCTAACAAAGCGCCCGATGCCGTGATCAACATGAACAACCAAATCACCGACATTTAGTGATGAAATCTCCGTAATGAAATTATCAGCCTTACGCTTGCGTGCCGACGATTTACGGGTTAGTCGATCGCCTAAAATATCGCGCTCCGTACAAATGGCCAGATCAGGCGCAACAAAGCCATGCTCAAGCGGCAAGATTATTAAGCCAATGGCCCCATGCGCCAGTTTTTTAACGTCTTTTATATCATCGCATTTCACCATATTGGCGAAGCCTGCTGCTTCCATCATCGTATGGATACGTTCGCGCGCACCTTTGGAGTAGCCCGCAATTAAAACCGGCCCATGAATATCTGCGCTTATCTCTTTGATATGATTGGCAAGTGCGCTAAATATATCCGCGTCTGGTTTGGCGCGGATATCGGCGAAATTGCGCCCGCTGCGTGCGCCGCTTTTATCGACGTCACTAGGGTCACCAAAAGGGTTTAATTCAAACGGTTCGTGGGATGCAACAAGGCGCGCACGTTCATCGCTTTCGATATAAAGGCTGGCAGTTGGCAAGGGGTAATACGCTTCGCCCACGCTTGATGTGGCTTTTGATTTTTTATCTTGTGATGCTTTTAATAAAGTTTGGCGCGTTTGGTAAAAATCATCAATTTGCGCGATGCGGTCATTCCAGACAATCGGCGCATCATGGTCAAAGCTAATCACGCTATTAGGCGCGTAATCAAATACAGTATCCATTTTTCCTTGATAAAATAGTGGCAGCCAATGGTCGCAACCACTCATTTTACGGCCTTCAGATATGGCCTGATATATAGGGTCTTTGGTCCCGAGCATACCAAAGGCTTCGCGGAAGCCTTGGCGGAAATTTTCGATGCTGTCTTGGTTTAAGAAAAACTCACTTGCGGGCAAAAGGGCCAAGCTTTTTATCGTCTTAATGCTACGCTGTGATGCGCTGTCAAAAATTTTGATGGATTCGACATCATCGCCAAATAAATCAATACGGATTGGGTTTTTATGACCTGATGGAAACAGGTCAATAATGCCGCCGCGCACGGCAAATTCGCCAGCTTCACGTACGGTGTCAGTGCGGCTGTAGCCGTTCTGTGTTAAATAAGTTTGTAATTCTTCTACGTCAATGCTGTCATTCTTCTGAATAAAAAACTGCGCATCGTCCAGCGCATGGCGCGGCGTTACGCGCTGCGATATTGCGCCGATTGTTGTCAGTAATATCCGCGGTGCGCGATTGGCTTCTTTTTGCCAGTTTAGCAACGTGCATAGGGCGGTAACGCGCTCGGCAATAATGTCAGGGCGCGGCGATACGCGGTCATAGGGCAGGCAGTCCCATGCAGGGAGATGTAAAATTTCAACATCAGGAGCGAAGAAGGTAAATAAGTCTTCTAATGTGGCCATACGCTGGTCATCTGTGCAGGCATGGATCAAAATACGGTCTTGCGGCATAAGAGCGCGCGCTTTATCAGCAAGAATACGCACATCCTCACCTTGCGGGGCATGATAAAGCTGCGGAATGATCCAAGGGTTGTGGTCATTTCTCTCGGGTTGATTTTGCTGCGCCATATTCTGTATCATGGTGTTTTATATAGTCGTGCTGGGGGCAATAATAAAGCTTTTTATTGCACTTTTTGGCGATTTTCTATAATATGATGTGCATAATGTTGGAGAGTTTACGATGTCCTATGACATAATTGGTGATGTACACGGATTTGCAGCTCCATTAGAAAAGCTTTTAGCAAAGCTTGGCTATGTGGAGTTTAATGGCACTTATGCCCACCCAAAAGGGAATAAAGCCTGCTTTATGGGTGACCTTATCGACCGTGGCCCAGACCAGCGCCGCGTGATTGAAATTGTCCGTAATATGATGGACGCAGACAATGCGCTCTGCATCATGGGCAATCATGAATTTAACGCGATTTGTTACGCGACGCAAAAGGCTGATAACAGCTATGTACGGCCTCATTCGCACAAAAATTTTAAACAGCATGAAGCGTTTTTAAAAGATTACCCATTAGCTTCGCCAGAGCATGCTGAAATTATTGACTGGTTCAAAACCTTACCTGTTTTCCTTGATTTAGATGGATTTGCCGCGATACATGCCTGCTGGGATGAACCGCATCTTCAAATGTTAAAACCATCTTTAAATGCTGATAACTGTTTAACGGATGCGGCCTATCTGGCCTATGCTGATAAAACATCAGATACATATCAGGCCGTAGAATGTTTGCTGAAAGGCCCAGAGCTTGATTTGCCTAATGGCGTCAGCTATACAGCAGCCGATGGATCAGAGCGCAGCGTTGCGCGCGTGAAGTGGTGGGCAGACCCTGAAAAGGATGTCAATAAACGCCTGTTTATACGCGCTAAGGATTTGGATGCCCAAACCAAAGAGGCCATTAACAATCTCTCGATCAAAGACCAGTTTAACGCCCACGCGCAGGATAAGCCTGTCTTTATTGGTCATTACTGGATGTCAGGCGCACCGAAATTGCTGTCAGATAAGCTCGCTTGCCTAGATTATAGCGCCGTACATAGTGGCGTACAGGTGGGATATCGCTTTCGGGGCGAAACTGTTCTAAAGCCAGAAAACTTTATTTGAAATCTTAATCAGAGATGTAAAAACGCGCCTATGTAATATAGGCAGTAAATGCTTCGCAGCTTTCATTGGCAAGTTCTTGAAGTACGTTGATTTCTGCACGCAATTTGTCCGGATCCTGTTTAAGGACATCAGGCATGGCCATAATTTCACGGCAGGATACAGCAAATTTAGTCATCCCCAAATTCCCCGCTGTCGATGACATTGCATGGGTTTCTTTTTGTATCGTGGAGAGGTCAAAATTATTGCGCTTAATGGCTGTAAAGCGCTTATTAACGTCGACTTGAAAGGCGTCAAAAACAGTAATAATTTTTTCTTTGCCCATGAAGTCCATAAATTGCGCAAGCATATCTTTATCAATTACCGGACTGTTATCGACGGTTTTTTGCGCCAAAGTATTTGTTACAAAAGGGTCGTCATCTTCATCAACGTCGTGTTGTGAGGTATTATCCATATAGGGATTATCATCACTGACCGTGTCTTCGATAATGTTGAAGAAAGACTGGTCGTCATCACTCAGCAGAGTATCAAAAGAATCTATACCGCTTGGCTTTGCCCATTGCCCTGCTTTCTTAAGGAGTATTTCTGCATTGATTGGCTTTGACACATAGTCATCCATACCCGCTTTAAGGCAGTCTTTAATTTCTGCACCCAATACATGGGCGGTCAGCGCGACAATGGGCAGATCCTCATGGCTCATTTTTAATTCTTTACGGATATATTTTGTAGCTTCGATGCCGTCCATTTTTGGCATACGAATATCCATGAAGACAAGGTGGAAGGGGCCGTTTTTCTTAATCGCTTCTATGGCTTCAAGGCCGTTAGCGACAACATGAACTTGGAACCCATTTTGCATCAGCATTGATGCGGCAAGCTCTTGGTTCATTTCGATATCTTCAACCAATAAAACGAAACGATTATCGCCAATAATAATATCGGCTTCTTTTTCTTCTTTGCCGAAGTCTTTGTATATCTGCCCAACGGTTATCGGCTTGTCTGTGCCTGGCTCTGGTTTGGCATCAATTTCATCTTGCGTCGGGACAACATAAGGAATGCGAATGTTAAACGTTGTCCCTTTGCTAATATAGCTTTCAAGGCTAATCGTGCCGCCCATTAATTTTACAAGTTTTTTTACAATGGCAAGGCCAAGGCCACTGCCGCCAAATTTTCCTGAAATTGTCGGGTTTTCTTGCTCAAAAGCAGAAAATATACTTTGTTGCTTTTCTAAGGGAATGCCAATGCCACTATCCTTAACAAAAATGTTCAAAAGACCATCAGCCTCATCAACATGTTTAATGGATTTGTTGAGAAGTGTTTTCTCTTTATGCGCCATCGTGCCAATTGACCGCGAGGCTTTTGTTGCTGATTTGCTGCTTTTTTCTACGCCGACGATAAGTTCTATTTTGCCGTTTTCGGTGAATTTGGCCGCATTGGCAAGCAGATTATATAAGACTTGGCGAATGCGATGTGTATCCCCAAAGATGTATTGCGGCACATCTGGGGCAATGCTGAGGAACATTTTATTATGATTGACGTTGCCCTCGGCTTCTAACAAATCCATTGTGGCGCGGATATTTGAAATAAGGTCTATCGGGGTTTTAGAAAGTGAGAACTTACCAGAATCAATTCTTGAAAAATCCAGAATATCATCTAGCAGGCGCATCATTGTTGTGCCGGCTGTTTTTATTTGCGTTAAGCAGTGGTTCTGATAATCGTCCAGATCTGTTTGCCCGAGAATTTCAGTAAAGCCCAATACGCCATTCATCGGCGTTCTGATTTCGTGACTCATCATGGCAAGGAACTCTGTCTTTGCCGATCGTATACGGCTGGCTTTGATGTTTACGCGACCTAATTCGCCTTCTAAATATAAATTCTTATATGCGGTCAGCAGTAACGCGCCCAAAATAACAGTAGAGAGGAAACTTTGTGTTATATATGCAGGTATAAGCACGGTGAGCAGCGCATGTAAATAGTCCATGTCAAAAAACGGCGCGCTTATTAGGGGGATGAATAAGGCCAAAATAGCGGAAATAACAAAAATATGCTTAATGTTGATCGCTTTGCTCATGTAGCACGTAATGAGGTATTGGCATAAAACACCAATGCCGCCAGATAGAACGATGACTAAAATGCCCAGCCCCAGATGCCCGCCCATGAAAAAGCGCGCGATGATTGCGGGTATAATAGCTGCAGCCGCGGTAATGGGGCCAAAAAATAAACCCGCCATAGTGAGTATTGTGACGCGGCTATCAATGATAATACCCGGCATAACTTCAATGCTGAACAATATAGATAATGCGGCGGCAACGCCAAAGATAGCGCCTATTGCCATTTTGTGTTTATTGGTATCGGTGTCTGCCAATTTAAGAAAATTCGGTAAAAGCGTTAAGATAGTAAACAGCCCTGCAAACATGCCAAAATTTATAAACAAGCTATGCAGTAATGATTGAAAATTGAAAGGCAAATCCATTCAGGCTATCCTAAAATCTTAAAAAAATAATTCAATAGTAACGCTTTAGCTAATTTATCATTATAGTATGCTAAGTGTTGAAAGGGAAGTGTTTTTGAAAAGGAAAAGACTGTGCTAAGTTACCGCCATGCCTTCCATGCAGGAAACCATGCTGATGTGTTAAAGCATATTGTATGGATAGAAATTCTGGATTATCTGCGCAAGAAAGATAAAGCTTTTTACGTCCATGATACGCATGCCGGTGCAGGAGCTTATGTGATTAACTCTGATATGATGCAGAAAAAGCAGGAATATTTATCAGGCATTGCAGCGCTTTATGATTATGCGGGGCCGTGTGATGAGATTAAGCGCTATGTTGCGCTCATTCGTTGTTTTAATGAGGCAAATGCGCTCACATCATATCCAGGTTCACCGTTAATAAGTCAGGCTATGCTACGCGAGCAAGACCGCATGTGCGTTACAGATTTACATGGCACAGATATACCGTTACTAAGGCAGGCTTTGGGGCGAGATCGTCGCATTAAAGTCAAGCAAATGGATGCCTATGAGGGGCTTTTATCCATGTTGCCACCAAAGGAAAAACGTGGCGCGATTTTAATTGACCCGTCATATGAAATCAAAAATGAATATACAATATTGCCGCAGAAGGTTGGGCACGCCCTAACCAAATTCCCTAATGGTGTGTTTGCAATTTGGTATCCTGTGCTCCGCAGGTCGGATACTGAGAATTTTATCAGGCGTTTAGATGCTATTCTGCGTTCAAAGAATCAGGCAAATCCACTTAGCGCATTGCGAATAGAGCTGAATATCGCGCCGGACCGCGAGGACGGATTTGGTATGGTCGGTTCTGGTATGTATGTCATTAACCCGCCTTATATTTTGCGTCCCATGATGGATCAAGTTCTGCCGATATTGAATAACCTTCTTAGTGGCAATAAAGGACGCATTTTGTTAGAAGATAATAAATGATTTATTATTTTAATGTCTTCTGTGATACTATTGATATTCAAAGACTTTATCCCCACAACAATAAGCAATATAAGAGGGCGCATTGAAGAAAGTACTTAAAACAAAAGACGTTGAAAAAGCCTATTTAACTGTAGAGCGTCTCTATAATGAATCGATATCCTTCCTTACGGACAGCTTTGTCGAATTTACCAAAGGCAAGACCGTAAAAGACAAAGTCAGAGCGTTCTACCCCTATGTGCGTATAGATGTGAAAGCAGCAAATAGAAGCGATACGCGTTATTCATACGGTTTTGCATCGCGCCCTGGCGCTTTCATGACCACGATTACGCGCCCAGATTTGTTTGACTATTATTACCGAGAACAATTTACGCAGCTTATTAAGAATCACGATACCCCCATTGAAATCGGTATTTCTGATGTTGAAATACCGTTGCATTTTGCGCTGGGTGAGGGATTCCATCTGGAAGATACGCTGAGCGAACAACAAATGGAGGCGCTGCCTTACCTGTTTACGCAGCCGAATTTGGATGACATGGATGATTCTATTGCAAATGGCACATTTTATAAGGCTGCCGGCGCAGAAAACCCCTTGGCTTTGTTTCAGGCCTCACGCGTTGATTTAAGCCTACTGCGTTTGAAACATTATACTGCAACCCTTGCAGAACATTTTCAAAACTATGTGATTTTCACGAATTATCAGTTTTACATTGATGAGTTTGTAAAAATAGGTCAGGGGCTGATGGCGGAAACCGATGACCCGAAAAAACGCGCAGAAAGTGAAGTCTATAGCAGCTTCGTTGAGCCGGGCAATAAGGTGACGGTGAATAAGAATTTTAAGACAGTTGATGAAAAAGATGAAGAAGGCACGCTACTGGCGCGTATGCCACAAATGCCCGCATATCATTTGAAACGTCCGGATGGTTCTGGTATTACGATGGTGAATATTGGTGTTGGCCCGTCTAATGCAAAAACCATTACCGACCACATCGCCGTATTACGCCCACATGCGTGGCTAATGCTTGGCCATTGTGCGGGACTTCGGAATTCCCAAAGCATGGGGGATTATGTCCTCGCTCACGGCTATCTGCGTGAAGACCATGTTCTTGACCAAGATTTAGACCCAACGATACCGATACCTGCGCTTTCAGAAATCCAAGTTGCGCTTGAACAAGCGGTGTCAGAAATCACAGGTCATCAAGGGTATGATTTAAAGAAACTTATGCGCACAGGAACGGTTGCAACAATTGATGACCGTAACTGGGAATTGCGCCCTGCGATTAAGCAAAACAGAAAGCTCTCACAAAGCCGTGCGATTGCATTGGATATGGAATCGGGCACTATTGCTGCCAATGGGTTCAGGTTCCGCGTGCCTTATGGCACATTATTGTGTGTGTCTGATAAGCCGTTGCATGGGCAGTTGAAATTACCGGGCATGGCGGAAAATTTTTATCGTCAGCGCGTCGAACAGCATTTGCAAATTGGCTTGCTGACCATGTCACTGCTGCGTGAGATTGGCCCCGCAAAGCTGCATAGCCGTAAATTACGGTCTTTTTATGAGGTTGCCTTTCAATAGAGCTGTCCAGTTTTTATAGCAACCCACCCAGAATAACAAAGGCCGCATCACGTATATGTTGATGCGGCCTTTGTTATTTTATGTATCACGCTTTAACGTAAGGGGTTGGGCGTATAGACGTTTATATTTTGCTGATAGCTTAACTCTTTGCGCATATCAATAAGGCTTTTTACAGGGCTCTCAGACATGATGCTGTTTAACGTGTTCATATTTGCATTACTGGTTGCCCAATGCCCGACAGATACGCCCAGTAGTGACATAATCGCGTCTAGCCCCGCTTGTGGGCTAGGCAAGATGACAATGCCTGCATCTTTAGCGCTGTCATGACCAATGTCTTTTGCCGCCCAAACGAGGGCAGCGTCAATGCCGCCAACGGAATCGACCAGCTTGTTTTCTAGGGCACGCTTACCGCTCCATACACGCCCACGCGCAACGTCATTTGCGCCAGAATAGCTGAGGTTACGTCCATCGGCAACGCGATTAACAAAGGCGTCATATATGCTATCCATCATTTCGTTGTAACGTTCTTTCGCTGATGGGGATAGCGGGGTATTTGTTGACGATATATCTGCATTTTCTGCAGTGTTTATGGCATCCCAATTAACAAAAGCTTTGGCCCATAAGTCTTGCAAGTTAAATTTCGCGCCAATAACGCCAATTGAACCTGTAATCGTCATTTCATTGGCAAAGACATGATCTGCCGCGCTAGCGATCCAATAACCGCCAGATGCTGCCATGCTGCCCATAGAAACAACAACGCGTTTGCCTTCATCCTTGGCGCGCTCAAGGGCGCGGCGCACAGTTTCAGAGGCCTGCGGCGAACCGCCAGGGCTGTCAATGCGCAGAACAATCGTTTTTATACCGTCATCAAAAGCTGCGTCATAAATCCATTCCGCAAGGCTATCCGCTGCGATCATATTGGTGTTGCCTAAATCAAGGCCGTGATTTTTGGGCGCATATTGCACAATGGGCCCCTGAGCAAATATCAGTGCAATTTCGCCGCTTTGTTTTTCACCATGACCCAATTTATCTTTCGCCATTTGTGAAAGAATCTGCAGTGGGCTGATAATACCGTGCGTTTTGTAGGTGTTATACTGATCGAGTCCAAGATAAGGGATGAGGTCGTCCTTTGTGCCGCCTAGGCGCTCATTGAGTTCATGGACAAGTTCATCGCCATAGGCAAGGCGGTCAATCAAATTGGCCTTTAGGGCCTCTTGATCGGTTAATAACCCCATATTCACATAGCCTTCAAAAATATTGGCATCAATGCTGCGGCTATCGGTAATAGCTTTGGTCATGGCGTCATGGATATCTCCGAATAATGCACTCATGGCTTCACGGCTTTCAGGACTCATATCTTCACGAATCATATTATCCATAGCCGATTTATATTCTTTGCGTTTAAAGACATCGGCTTTGACGCCAGCCCAGTCCAATGTTTTCTTTATGTAAGGTTGTTCGATGTAGAATCCTGTTAAGGACAGCATCCCCACAGGCTGCATCCAAATTTCATCAAAGGCGGAGGCGAGGTAGTAACCTGCCAGGCCAACGCCAAGCGCATCATAAGATGGTGCGTAAATAATTGCCGGCTTTTCGCTAGTTTTAAAATCAATAATGGCTTCGCGAAGTTCGCTAAGCTGTGATGGCGCATAGCTTCCGGCGCGGAGTTCTAAAACAAAAGCGCTAATATGTTCATCATTTTTGGCCATTTTTAGCGCATTAATGACTTCGTATAAAGACGCTTTGGAAACACCGAAGGCTGCAAGGACAGGATCTTTTTGTGGTTTTTCAGGCAGGCCATCTTTGAGTGTCATTTGCAGGACAATTTGCGGCGGCATTTCAACAGTCTTTTTTTGTGAAAAAAAGCTTAGTGTCAGGCTGGAAACAAGTGTGCTGAGAATTATAACCAAGCCGAGTATGGTGCACATCTTAATAAAAAGGCGGCCAACCCAACTTACTACAGCCAAAGTGCGTGATTTCTTATGCGGGGTTTGTGCGCTCTGCGGCGGAGCGGTGTAAAATAAATTCTTTTTCGTAAGACGTCTGCCGTTAAACTTCATAGTAAACCCTTTGCAAAAGCGTAATAAAACATTAATCTTATATATGATAAAAAGGAGGGGCTGTCTAGTGAGGGGCTTTTCTCCTTACCGTGTATAGCCTGTGTAAATAAATCGTAGAATGAGAGCGCTGTTAAGGTGACTTTAAGACCCATAGAAATTGAAAGCCCATCTAATCCTTTAGTCGAAAGTCTGGCGAAAAAGCTCGAACAGCAATGCAATGCGGGGTTTGCATTGGCGGTCATTAAAGGTGGCGTGACCATTCATAATCAGCATTACGGCGCAGCAGATGTCGCGCATAATGTTGATGTCAGTGCGGACACGAAATTTCCAATTGCATCGATCAGTAAAATTTACACGGCGATTATTTTGCATCACCTTGCGAAAGAAAATATGGTCGATCTTGATAAGCCTTTAAATCATTACGTGCCAGAAACCGAAGATGCAGGCCGCGCATCATTGCGCGCGGTGCTGTCTATGACATCAGGGCTTTGTGATGCGTTTGAAGTCTTCATGCTTTCAGGCGCAAGTAATTTGACGACCCATAAAATTGAGGAGCATTTTCTGGCGGAACAAATTTTTTTAGCCGAAGGAGCAAGCTATAAAAATCATTTTATTTATAGTAATTCAGCCTATATTTTCTTGGCGCAACTGGTTGAAAATGTTACGGGAAAACCTTATGAGACGGTCTTAAAAGAGGTTATATTTGAACCGCTTGGTTTGAGCAATACAGATTATTTTGATGGGCGCTGGCGCGTTGTTGAGAACTTGGCTACGCCGAATGTTCATGACGCAAATGGTGAAGACATGGGCACAGAAAACTATGTTGGACGTTTCTACCGCAATATGGCGGGGGCAGGGCATTTAGCCGCAACATTAGATGACATGGTGGTTTTTGCCAAAGCGTTATCTGGTTTTAAATTATGTGGCATTAATATTCATGATATGTTGAAAAAACCAAGCCTAGCTGGCGAAACGCCAAGTTTTTATGGGCATGGTATACAATCAGTGCCGCTTAATGACCGTTTCACAATGATTGGCCATAACGGTTCATATCATGGCATCAAAACCGCGTTGTTTTTTGAGCCAAAAACGAATAGCGTCGTTATTTTGCTTTCCAATGATAATGATATAGACGCCGTAAAATGGGCTGTCGATTTTTTAGCCGCTGCGAGCGGCGAAGATTTTGCTTTTAAAGTACTCGCCGATGGTGTTACGGATGCCCAAACAGTGGAGGCCGAGCCGTGGATTTGCGCTGAAACAGGCCTTGGGGTAAATCTGTATCGTGATAATCACTTGCGCCAAATTGAAATTTTCGGTGAAAGGAAGGATTTAATTTTTCTTGGTGAGGGGAAATATATGGTGCCATATGCTGTCACGCCAATATTTTTGACATCTATTGACGCAGAAAACTACACATTAAATATTGGCGGACTCGTCCATAAACTGCAATCTGCGCAGGGTTTTCCTGAAACACCGAAAAACTTCATGGAATATGTTGGGCGTTATAAAAACCCGAACTCTGAAATTGAAAACCACATCAAATCGGATTTTAAAGGCGGGTTGAACATTCAATTTGGCGGGGTTTTTAACGCGATTGATGATGCACCGCTGCACCCGCTCGCCAAAGATTACTTTAGCTGTGAAATTACTGAGCATAATGGCGCGCCGTTAAATATCTATGTGCGCTTTGAACGCGAGCAATTTTCACAGATGATCTCAGGCTACAGCATCCACACCATGCGCGTACCTTCACTAACATTTAGGCGCTTAAAAACAATTTAAGCGCCTCATATAAATCAAAAAAAAATATGATGTTTTATTCTATCGGAATGCCTGGCAGGTTCTTCGCATTACGCATGACCATAGATGAACGCACGGAATCAACATTCGGCGCGGCGGTGAGTTCGTTTGAAATGAAATTTTGATATTCTTCCCAAGCTTTCGCAACGATACGCAGTAAGAAATCGGTTTCACCAGAAACCAGGTAACATTCTCGCACAAGGCTCCATTGCCCGACCAATTCTTCAAAGGCGCGTAAATCTTTATCGGTCTGTGATGCCAATTTGACACTAGCAAAAACAGAGATACCGAAGCCTAGCGACGCACTATCAATATCGGCATGATAACCTTTAATGATGCCAGCATCTTCCAAGGCATTGACGCGACGAAGACATGGCGGCGCGGAGATACCTGCTTTTTTTGCAAGTTCAACATTGGTTATGCGTCCTCTACTTTGCAGTGTTTCCAATATGGTTTTATCAATTTTATCTAGCTTTTTATTACTCATTGTATGGATAATACCTTAGTTAAATGAATGTGTTTGCAATGAATTGTAGTAATATTATAAATTCGATTATAGTTTTGAACAATTATTATTTACTTAATATCCAGAATTATCTATAGCGTGCAGTGCAATAAAACTCAACTGGCAATTCATAATTTTATCTGGTTTTGCTATAAATAATTGGAAATCAGCATGAATAGCGCCTAAGCTACTCCACATTAAATGGAATGATTACAGCAAAATGAATCAGATGATGAATATTTGGATTTTGACCGAAGGCATAGCAGGTACAGAAAATCAATGCATTGGCGTTGCCGAAGCATTGCAGCACAACCTGTCCATACCTATTGAAATCAAAACATTTCGCATAAAATTAAAGCAGCCTTGGAAAGTGCTGCTGCCCTATGTTGGCTATGCTGGTGATAATGTCTATGACATGGCGGAGGATGAAATCCCTGCTGCGCCGTGGCCCGCACTCGTGATTGCCTCAGGGCGCAAGGCCATTGCGAGCGCGCTGCATATTAAAAAACAAAGTCAGGGCAAAACATGCGTGGTCAATTTACAAGATCCACGCTGGGCAGCGGCAAAGTTTGATTTGGTTGCTGTGCCATTTCACGATAAATATCGCGGCGACAATGCGCTGGTTACCCATGGTGCGCCTAATCGTGTAACCGTACAGAAAATCAGAGAAGAGGCTAGCAAATGGTCACCGCCAAGCGACTGGAGTGTAGCTACGGATAAGGGTGAAGGCAGTAAGCGTCAAAATGTCGCTTTCCTTATTGGCGGTAAAAGCAAAGCATATGATTTTACAGCAGAGACAAGCGCGCAGATCATCGCGATGATACAGCGCCTCTCGGCTGAAAAATATAATGTTATGGTTACGGCATCGCGCCGCACAGGCGCAGAAAACTACGCCGCTTTGCATGATGCGCTAAGCGGCCTGCCCAATGTGTATTTCTGGGATGAGAAAGACTATAACCCTTATTTTGCTTATCTCGCTTATGCCGATCATATTATTGTTACGCCAGATAGCGCGTCAATGCTTTCAGAAGCGGCAAGCACAGGCAAAGCCGTCTACCGTCTTGATTTGCAAGGCGGTAATGCAAAGTTTAAACGCTTCCATGACCATATGGAGGAGATTGGCGCGGTACAAACCCTGCAGTTAGACGCAAGCATTTTGGAGTTTACGCCGCGCATGGTTTTAAATGACGCCGCATTGGTCAGTGAAAAAATCAGCGCATTAATCCCAGAAAAACAGGGCTAACCCCTTGCGCTGCTGTCATTGCGGCGCTATGTGTAGTTTATCACCATTTGAAATTTAATCTATGCGCCCCATATGAATAAAGGGTGCAAGCGTATCTATGAAAATTTGAAGGAAAGAGATAGTTTATGTCGGCGAAACATTACACAAAAGTTCTGATTATTGGTTCTGGCCCAGCGGGCTATACAGCGGCGATTTACGCAGCGCGTGCGAATTTAGAACCAATCCTCGTGTCCGGTGACAAGCCCGGCGGCCAACTGACCATCACAACTGATGTTGAAAACTATCCTGGCTTTGCAGAGCCTATCCAAGGCCCATGGCTGATGGAACAAATGAAAGCGCAAGCTGAAAATGTAGGCACTAAACTTATATCTGCTATGGTCAAAGACGTTGATTTTTCTAGCCGACCGTTTAAAGCCGTGGCTGACAATGGCGATGAAATCGAAGCCGAAACTGTTGTTATCAGCACGGGCGCAACGGCGCGCTGGCTTGGTACAGAAGGCGAAGAGAAATACCGTGGCTTTGGCGTTTCTGCCTGCGCGACATGTGATGGTTTTTTCTATCGTAACCGAGAAGTCGCTGTGATTGGCGGCGGTAACAGCGCCGTTGAGGAAGCTTTATTCCTAACCAATTTCGCCAGCAAAGTGACATTAATCCACCGCCGCGATGAACTGCGCGCGGAACGCATTATGCAAGAACGCCTTTTTGCCCACGAAAAAGTCGAAGTCATTTGGGATACGGTCGTTGATGAATTTATAGGTGAGCAGCCAGAAGGCGTGCCAATGCCTGGTTTAACAGCATTGAAGCTCCGTAATATGAAAGACGGCAGCGTAAGCGAGCTAAAAATCGACGGCGCATTTGTTGCCATTGGTCACGACCCTGCAACATCTGTATTCAAAACCCATTTAGATATGGATGATGAGGGCTACATACTCGCCGCGCCAAACAGCACCGCGACTAACGTCGCTGGCGTTTATGCTGCAGGCGATGTCACAGACAAAATCTACCGCCAAGCGGTCACCGCCGCAGGCATGGGCTGCATGGCTGCGCTTGAAGCCGATAAGTTCATCGCAGAACATGGTCTATCTAAAAAAAACACTGAAAACGCCGTAGCAGCCTAGCTTGTCTTTAAGCGGCGGGCGCCTCTTAAGTAACAATATGCTGATATGCGATGGTTTTCGCTTGGTGTCTTATATACGACGGTGGTAAAATTATCTTCTGTTTGAATATATGAGAAACGCTACGAAGCATTTTCAAGAAAGACGAAGCCTATGGCGATGGATTGGGATAAATTGCGGATTTTTCATGCCGTGGCGGTTGCAGGTAGCTTTACCCATGCAGGTGAAGCCTTGAATTTAAGCCAGTCGGCTGTATCGCGTCAGATTTCATCATTGGAAGATTCCATTGGTGTGCCACTCTTTCACCGCCATGCGCGCGGATTGATTTTGACGGAGCAGGGGGATTTACTGTTTAACGCCGCAAAAGACATATTCTCTCGTCTTGCGATGATTGAAGGCCAGCTTGGCGATAGTAAGGAGCTTGCCGAAGGGCCGCTTACAATTACAGTGGCGGAATTTTTCGGCACAACATGGCTTGCACCGATTGTGAAGGAATTCCACGCCAAGCACCCAGGCATTAACCTGACAATATTGCTAGAAGACCGCGTCCTCAACCTTGGTATGCGCGAAGCTGACGCGGCGATCCGCCTTTATGAGCCGCAGCAGCAAGACCTTATTCAGCGTCATTTAACCAGCATTAAGCTGAATGTTTGCGCCAGCAAAGCATATATTGAAAAACACGGCGCACCGAAAAAAGCCGTTGATTTATCAAAGCATACCTTAATTGCATACCCTGAAGATGCCGTTGTTACGCCATATGACAATGCCAATTGGCATTTGGATATCGCAGGGCTGAAGACCCGCCGCCCAAGCGACACGGCTTTCCTTGATTTGGATGTTATCTGGATCAATTCGCTTTCAGCCATTTATCAAGCGGCGCGCTCCGGCCTTGGCATCGCGGCGCTGCCTGATTATTTGCTGCGCAACGCCCCAGAATTAGAGCCGATTTTGCCAGAAGAAAAACAACCTTCAATTGATGTGTATTTTGTCTACCCTGAAGAGCGCCGTCATTCAGGGCGCATTGCAAGTTTTCGTGACTTTCTGTTGAAACATATTTCACAAATCGGCGTATAAAATAAGATAAAAGACTTGTTCCTTATGGTGAGGCTTGCTATTCAATATTTATATCTTGTTAAATGATCTTGTGATAAAATCATAAAGTCGATAGGAATCGATTTAAGCGGCTATGGCTGCCCCTAGGAAAGGAAAAAGTGAATGACCGGTCCGGTTGTATTGTCATCTACGATACGTACGAGTTTGCTTCAGCAAAGCAAAGACTCCGGCAGCCTTGGCGAAGCCAAGCTGAACCCGACGCTTGATTCACAAAAAATCGAAAAGATAAAAACAATCGAAAATAATTTCTCTCCGCCAACATTAACGGCGCAGGCCAGTGAACTTGGTCAATCGTTAGATACCATAGCCCAAGGCTTGATGATTTTAACAAAAACGCAAGACGCATTGCATGGCCTGTCTGATTTACTGCGCGAAGCATCCAATATGCTTGGCGGTAAAACGGACCCCACTGAACTTGCCAAGGCCTTTGCCAAGAACACGCAGGCCATTGATGATTTTATCGCGCATAGCGAATATGCAGGGGTGAACTTACTGGATGGCGATGAAATTAACATTATCACCAATGACACCGCAGAGCCTGTTGCCATAGAAGGCCGCCATTATAACGGCGAATCCCTTGGCTTTGATAAGGGTGATGTCGCCAATACCAAAGACCTCGAATCATTAAAAGAATCTGTGCGTTTCGCCTTAGATAGCGTGCAAAATTACGGCGTATTAATCAGCGATGCGATTGATACAATCCAGTCGCGCCATAATTTTACCCAAAACACCATTGATGTGCTCAAAGAAGCCGCTGCAGGTTTTGACATTAAAGACCTCAGCGAAGAAGGCGTAAACCTCCTCGCGCTACAAACCCGCCAACAACTGGCCAATCAAGACATATCCCTCGCCACCAAAGAACAAAGCAGCCTGCTGAACTTGTTCTAAATGAAAGCTATAGCCCAGCATAGTATGTCATAATGCGTCATGGGGCCCTAAGGGCGGACGTTCCAGCATTCGGCGACCCATTTGTTGCCGTCATGGGTTAATATGCCATATGCGCCGGTTTTCAGCTTTATATCATTATTCTTTTTAAAGCGGATAAAATCACCTGTGAGATGGGGAGCGAAGCGGGCTGTGCCGTTTGATGTGACCATCATGATGGTTTGGTCTTTGAAATGGTGCTGCGCGTAATCACCGAATGATAACCAATCACCAATAATAAAGTCAGGGTTTGCATCCCAACCTTCAGGGACAATGGCTTGTTCGTCCCATTGCGTAATTGCATCTTGCCCGATACGCGCAATGACTTCGGCTTCTGTTTTATCTTCATCAGGGCCGTAATCAATTTCGATGAGGAAGTTTAGCGGGTCAACATTTTGACTATCACCCATCGCATCAAGCGCAATTTCTGCCGTTTGGCGTGTGCGCTGCAAATGTGAACAAAAGGCACGTGAAAATGTAATGCCTTGCGCTTTGAAATGTTCGCCAAGGGCCTGTGCCTGTTCTTCGCCGCTTGTTACGAGCGGTAAATCTGTGCGCGCACCAACGCGGGTTGGTGTGTCTTCGGGGCCGAATGTGTTGCCGTGGCGGCAGATGATTAAACGTGTCATAACGTCATCCTAAATATCTATACTCTGTATATATACTAACCGTTTAGTATGTATGATTAAACAGAAATCAGCATAATTTAAGAAATTGCGCCGTATTTGGCTAAGGCGGCTTCAACGCGGGTGACGTCTTCGGGGCTGTCAACGCCCGCCTGTATAAGGCCTAAGGGCACATCAAGGATGAAGGCTTTAATGGATATACCGTTTTCGAGAAGGCGTAATTGTTCTAAACCCTCTAGCTGTTCGTAATGGCTTTGCGGCCATGCAACGAATTTTTCTAAAATATCACGGCGAAAGCCATAAAGGCCAATATGCTGATGCACGGGTGAGAAATCTGATTCGGCTTTTAATGTATCTTCTTTGCGTATCGCGGGGATGACGTTTTTTGAAAACCATAATGCATTATCAGCCTTGTCGATCACCACTGTCGTGCCTGAAAATGGTGTGGCGTGCTTACTTTCGCGCAGCGCATCAAGTTCCGCCCAGCGAAGGCGCACGGCGGGGGTCAGTACTTCTGTCGTCTCTGGCGCGCTTTGATACAGGGTAATCATCTGTTCAATCGCACTGAGCGGCGTAAAGGGGGCGTCACCCTGCAGGCCAATGGTGAATTTAATGTGGTCACCAATTTTAGCGGCGGCTTCTAACACGCGGTCGCTGCCTGTGGGGCATTGCGCAGATGTCAAAATACATTCGGCACCAATTTCTGCGCAATGGGCGGCAATGCGTTCGTCTTCAGTGGCAACCGCTACGCTGATATTGGGATATGAACGCTGTGCTTGCTTGGCAATGTCAACGACGCGGCTTAGCATGGATTGCCCCGCAATGTGTACCAAAGGCTTACCAGGAAAGCGCGTTGAGCCATAACGCGCAGGTATAATCAGCGCAATGTCTGAGCCGTCTTTACGCATCTTACTGCGCCTCTGTTTTTGACCACCACAAATCAGTAAAGCCTGGTGTGTGTGGTGACAAGCCTTCTGGGTGACCAAGCTTTGCCCAATAAGCAATGCGCCATTTGTTCAAAAACCATTGCGGCACTACATAGTGATTAGCCAGTAATATACGGTCAAGCGCACGTGTGCGGGCAACAAGATCGGCGCGGCTCGGCGCTTGAATGATCTCTTCGATTATCTCATCAATCACAGGCGACTTTACGCCAATGTAATTGCGCGAGCCTTGCATGTCAGCCTTAGAGGAGCTCCAAAAGTCACGCTGCTCATTACCCGGAGATTCTGATTGCGCAATCGTGCCGATAATCATGTCGTAATCAAACGCATTAACGCGGTTTTGATATTGCGCAGGATCAATAATGCGGAAATTTGCTGCAATACCAATACGTTTAAGATTCTTGATAAACGGCAAAGTCCAACGTTCCATTAACGGTGAAACGGCAAGGATTTCAAATTCGAGTTTTTCGCCGCTTTCTGGATGTATAAGCGTTTTATCCTTGCCCATCGTAAAGCCGGCTGATTTTAAGATTTTTTTTGCTTCGCGCAGGTTGGTGCGGTCTTTGCCGCTGCCATCTGTTGCGGGGGCTTTATAAACTTCTGTGAAAACGCTATCAGGAATGCGCCCGCGATATTTTTCGAGGAAGGCAAGTTCCGTGGTATCTGGCAAGGCGTGCGCCGCAAGTTCAGAGTTTTCAAAAAAGCTTTGATTGCGTTGATACGCGCCAAAAGCATATTGTTTATTCGCCCATTCAAAATCAAAAGCGTAAGATACAGCTTCGCGGACTTTTATGTCTTTGAACACATTGCGGCGGATGTTAAAGATAAACGCTTGCATCCCTGCAGGGCGCTGATGGTCAAATTCGCCTTTAATGACTTTTCCGTCACTCAGCGCGGGAGAATTATAGCCATTTTCCCACTGCAATGATGAGTTTTCAAGGCGTATATCATATTCACCGGCAAGGAACGCTTCGAGCGCAACATTGGAATCTTTGTAATAATCATATTGGATCAAGTCAAAATTATAGCGCCCTTTATTCAGTGGTAGCTCCGCGCCCCACCAATCTTTAACGCGCTCATAGGTAAGCGAGCGCCCCGCATCAACGCTTTGGACCTGATAAGGCCCACTGCCAAGCGGCGGCGTTAAGCTTGTTTTACTGATGTCGTTGCCGTCTTTTTCCCAGTAATGTTTTGGCAGCACTGTAAGCTGTGAAAGGATAAGCGGCAATTCGGCGTTTAAATTATGTTTGAATGTAAATCTTATGTCATGGTCGGAAAGTACTTCGACCTTTTCAACATCACCGTAATAGGCTCTGAAAAAAGGCATGCCATGTTCAATCATTTGATGGAATGTAAATTCAACATCTCCGGCGGTAATTGGTGCGCCGTCATGCCATTTTGCATTGTCGCGCAATGTAAAATGTACCCAGCTGCGGTCTTCGGGCATTTGAATGCTTTCGGCAATGTAGCCATACATGGTGAACGGCTCATCATAGCTTTGTGCCATAAGTGGCGCATAGAGGAGCGAGCTGCCAAGGAAGTTAACGCCTTCTGCTTTTGTACCTTTGATTATGAATGGGTTGAGGCTGTCAAAACTGCCAATGCTATGCAAGGTAAGCTTGCCGCCTTTTGGCGCATCGGGGTTAACGTAGTCAAAATGCTTAAAATCATCGCCATATTTAATATCACCATGCATCGCGACGGCGCCATGTGCGGGGATCGTTACTTCTTCTGGCGTTGCGTCAGTGGGCGCGGCTTCAACGGGCGTATCTTGCGCAGTGTTTTCAACTATGTCTGCAGGGGCAGCAGATTCGGCGACTATTTCTGCGGCTGCATTTTGTGCATTACTTGCATGTGTCGAATAAAGCGGTACAGTACATAACGCTGCGCTCATTATAATGGTGTTAAGCCAGTTTCTCATTTTACGTTTTCTCCTCATTATGGGCTGCGCCGATTGCTTCACTGATGTGAGCATAACCGTCTGCGTGCATTAGGTCTAGTAAACCTTGGTGAATCTCTTGCACTAATTCAGGGCCGTAATAGACAAGCGCCGAATAAAGCTGCACCAGCGAAGCGCCAGCCTTTATTTTGTCATAGGCATCTTGGGCGTTTTCAATGCCGCCAACGCCGATAATCGGTATCTTGCCTTTGGTCAGTGCATAAAAATTATGAATGATTTGCGTCGATTTGCTTTTGAGCGGCGCGCCAGAAAGCCCGCCTTTTTCGTTTGCGAACTTACGGGGGAGAGCATCAGGGCGCGCCAGTGTTGTATTGGTCAGAATTAAACCATCAATGCCAATTTCAAGACTCGCACTGGCAAGGGCTAGTTGCTGAGATTCATCAAGGTCGGGGGCAAGCTTTACCAGCAAAGGCGGCGGCGTATGGTCGCTGCAATATTTGCTGCGTGCATCAAGCACGGCTTTGATTAAATCTGTATATTGTGCGGCGTGCTGTAAATCGCGTAACCCCGCCGTATTTGGTGATGAGATATTTACGGTAATATAATCGGCGAGTGCACCTATTTGCTGGATCAGTAGTTTATAATCGGCGGCAGGGTCGCTTTGGTCTTTATTCATACCAATATTCAAGCCGATTATGCCTTCCGGGCGCGGCTTCTGGTTCAGGAAATGGATCAAATTATCTTTGAAAACCTTTACGCCCTTACCTGGGAATCCCATGCGGTTGACAATCGCGCGTTGATCTGGGCATCTGAATATGCGTGGCTTCGGGTTACCATTTTGCGGCTTTGGCGTGACTGTGCCGCATTCAACAAAACCAAAACCGAGGCCAAGCAGTGGGGCGATGACTTCGGCGTTTTTATCAAACCCAGCCGCGATACCGACAGGGTTGGGGAAGTTTAAATGCCAGAGCTGCGTTTTTAATGGCGCGTAGTCAATATCAGTTTTCTTTGGCGCAGGGGAAAGTCCAGATTTTAACGCCCTGATAGACAGGCTATGGGCGCATTCCGCAGGCAGCGTAAACAGCAAGGGACGCAAATGTTTATACTTCATAAAAAGCTCTTTACTGGGAAGGGGTTACTTTATGTTCAGTTTATGCTGTGTTTTGTTCTTTTTGCAGGCTAAATAGTCGTGATTCTCGAGTGTTTCAAATGTTGGCGTGCTGACCATTTCAGCAATGGTAATGCCATGCGACTCAATTTGCGAAACTTTATCAGGATTATTCGTCAGCAAGTTTATGCGTGTAATGTCGAGCGCCGCGAGCATTTGCGCCGCAGGGGTATAATCACGCATATCATCAGGGAAATTTAAATGGCGGTTGGCTTCGTAAGTATCCATGCCTTGTGTGGCTTTTAGAAAGTAACATTTGAGCTTGTTATATAATCCAATGCCGCGGCCTTCTTGATCCATATAAAGCAATACGCCGCCATGTTTTGATATGGTCTCTTGCGCGTGATGGAGCTGCGGGCCGCAATCACAAAGCAGCGAGCCTAATGTGTCACCTGTTAAGCATTTTGAATGGATGCGTACCAGAGGCGAGTGGGCGTTTTCTGTATTATCAGGTGCCCATTGCGCACCACTGTATATCAGCGCGATGTGCTCGCCTTTATCGGCAAGGTTATTAAACGTCACAAAAAGCGGCTTAGATTTATGTATGCCATGTGCGCAAGGCACGCAAACCTGCGTGTTGACTGTGGCAATTTCTACTGCGTTTTGTGTCGTTTGTGCGTGCGTCATGTGCGATCAATATCCTTCATTGCTTTGAGGCCCGCATTTAAATACTGCGCCCCTGTAATAAATGTTAATAATGCAGCAACGAATAGTGTGATTTGCCCCGCCAGTAGCGCGATACTAAAGGATGGCGCCAATATTAGCAGCGCCAAAGCGACCATTTGCACGGTTGTTTTCCATTTTGCAAGCTGGGTCACGGGGAGTTTAATGTTATGCGGGCCTAAAAATTCACGCAGGCCAGAAACTAATAATTCGCGGATGATGATAATCAACACGGCAATAAGCCAAAGCCCATTAATGGTCGCTAAATCAACCAAGACAAGTAATACGCCAAGGACAAATATTTTATCCGCAATCGGGTCAATGAATGTGCCAAAAGCTGTCGTTTGGTTTAATTTACGTGCTAGATAGCCATCAAAGAAATCTGTAATCGCGCTGAGAGCATAAAGCGCAAACGCCCATACCGCCCAAGCCGCAGAATCTTGATATATCATCCAAAGTAAAAGCGGCAATGTCAAAATACGCGCAAGCGTTAATATATTCGGTATATTAAGGGGCATGTAGCTACCTAGCAAATTCAAGTTTTTATAATGGGCTGAGTATAACCGCGAAGTGCATAAAACGCAACATCAATTTACATTATGTCAATAGCTGTTTTTTGAGGGAATATGAAAGCTGCCATGAAGTGCTAAGTGATCAGAGCCGACGCCTTTTAGTGTCTTTACGGCGAATGGCGTAATATTCGCGCTGATTAACATATGGTCAATTTGAAAACGCAAAAACCATGGTGCAAAGCTCGGCCAGCTATGGGCGGGCAAGGCATAAGGCGCGGGACTGCGTAATGCGCTTTCTGTTAACAGCTTTTTGAAATGTGGATTATAGGGTGTGATGTTAAAGTCGCCTATCGCCATTTGGTGCATGTTGGGGACGGCGGCGTGGTCTTGTGCAATGAGCTGCGCCAAATAGGTGAGCTCGGCATTGCGTTCACTTATGCGGCGATAGGGAACTGGTGCTTTGGTGTGCAATGCGTATATTTGTAATGGGGCATAGGACGGGGTGGGCTGCAGCTGAAATTTAACGATAAAGTTTTTTGCGGGGTCATTTTCAAACATTTGCATGCGGTCAATATTGAGCATCGGCCAGCGGCTTAAAATAATCATAGATTTTGAGCTTAGCCCCAATGCATAAAACTGATGCGGAAAACGCTCTTTCATTTCTGCGGCTTGTGCGGCGCTTGTTTTATTGGCCTCTATAATCACGACTAGGTCGGCATATTTCACTTCATCGCCGCGTAGAAACGTATCCGCCTTATCGTTATAACGCAACTGATTATAGCTGATAACGTTGAGGCTGTAGCCGTCTTTGGACATAGACGGCAGGGGGGCGGTTAGGTTATTTGCGCCAATATATTCCCCGCAAAAAAGCAGTGTTAAAACCACCGCGCCAATCGCCCAATTTTTCTGCCGGCAGAAAAAAAGCATCAGACTTAAAGCTGCGCCGCTAAATACGTATTGAAAGACAAAGGGCGTAATATAGTTCAGCGGCGCGAACCACTGCGCTGCGAACAGGGAGAGATAACAAAAAACCAAGGCAACAGCCGCTGCCTTGGTTGATAATCTAAATGTCTTGGAAATATGCTTACGCATTTACCCTCGTTTATGCGCTGGCTTGCTGCTGACCTTCATTTGGGTCGCGCAAAACGTATCCACGTCCCCAAACTGTTTCAATATAGCTTTCACCGCCCGCAGCTTTTTCAATTTTCTTACGTAATTTACAAATAAATACGTCGATGATTTTAACTTCAGGTTCATCCATGCCGCCATAAAGGTGGTTAAGGAACATTTCTTTGGTCAATGTTGTGCCTTTACGCAAGGAAAGCAGCTCAATAATGCCATATTCTTTACCTGTTAAATGCAGTGGCTGATTATCAATTGTCACTGTCCGTGCATCAAGGTTAACAGAGATTTTTCCTGTCTTAATTTCGCTTTGTGCGTGGCCTTGCGAACGACGAACAATAGCCTGAATGCGGGCAACAAGCTCGCGCTTATCAAAGGGTTTGGTCAGGTAATCATCCGCGCCAAAGCCGAGGCCTTTAATTTTGTTTTCCATCTCAGCAAGACCCGAGAGGATAAGAATGGGGGTTTCAACTTTCGACGCACGCAATGCTTTTAAAACATCATAGCCATCCATGTCGGGCAACATAAGGTCAAGAATAATAATATCGTAATCGTAAATTTTGCCGATTTCTAGGCCGTCTTCACCCAGATCCGTTGTGTCAACAACATAACCTTCAGATTTAAGCATTAATTCAATGCTTTTTGCTGTTGACGTATCGTCCTCTACCAATAATACACGCATGTGCTACTTCCCTTTAAATATAGTCGTTTATACACCGCGCTACGCCGCATAAACATTGAATAAATCTGTGTGACCGCCGTAGGTAATTTGCCTGCCTATCATCCTGAGATACGCTGAAAATTAACTAAGGTTACTAATATATTAACAAATATTAACAACGTTAACAAATTATTTTAATATTTTTACATGCTAATGGATGAACTCATGTATAATAATATGCAGTAAATATATTCATAAACATAAGATGTCATCATATTAAATGGATCGCCTATACCAAAAAGCAGAAGCCGCAATACAGTTGTTACCGGATAATGAATCCTTCGGCAAGGTAACCAAGATTCTTGGGCTTTTGGTCGAAATCGCAGGGTTTGGGAGTGAGCTTTCTATTGGATCAATCGTTCATTTACGGCCCAAGCCTGAGAAAGACATTCCCTGCGAAGTCGTCGGGTTTCGTGAACATCGTGCATTGTTGATGCCTTTTGGCACGCTAGAAGGTGTTGGTCTGGGGTGCCGTGCGGTTATTCAAGATACGCAGCCTGTTGTTTTGGCAGATGATTCATGGCTTGGGCGCGTTGTTAATGCTCTTGGTCAGCCGGTTGATGGTAAAGGCCCATTAAAGCAGGGGGCGCACCCTGTACCGCTAAAGAATAGCCCGCCAAATGCACATTCCAGAACCCGCATGGGGGAGAAGTTAGATTTGGGCGTGCGTTCGGTGAATAGCTTTACGCCAATTTGCCAAGGTCAGCGTATGGGGATTTTTGCCGGATCAGGCGTTGGTAAATCTGTATTGCTGTCCATGATGGCGCGTTACATGGAAGCGGATGTCGCTGTGATTGGTCTGGTTGGCGAGCGTGGACGCGAAGTACAAGAGTTTTTAGAAGATGATTTGGGCGAAGAGGGCCTCGCACGTTCTGTCGTTATAGTCGCTACGGGTGACGAGCCCGCATTAATGCGCCGTCAGGCGGCCTATATGACTTTGGCGGTGGCGGAACATTTCCGCGCGCAGGGTAAACAAGTGTTATGCTTGATTGATTCGATTACGCGTTTTGCGATGGCGCAGCGCGAAATTGGCCTTTCCGCCGGTGAACCGCCAACAACCAAGGGCTATCCACCAACAACATTCGGTGAATTGGCGCGTCTTCTTGAACGTGCGGGCCCAGGTGAAAAAGGTGAGGGCGCGATTACAGGGGTATTCTCCGTTCTCGTGGAGGGTGACGACCATAACGAACCTGTTGCCGATGCTGTGCGGGGGATTGTTGATGGGCATATCGTGATGGAGCGCGCGATAGCTGACCGTGGTCGCTACCCTGCAATTAATGTAACCAAATCTGTTTCACGCTCATTGCCACATTGCTTTGATGACATGCAAAATGACACCTTGCGCCGCGCCAAACAGGTGCTAACCACCTATGAGGATATGGCGGAACTTATTCGCCTTGGCGCGTATCGCAAAGGCTCTGACCCCGCTGTAGACGAAGCGATCAGGCTTTACCCGCAAATCGAAGAATTTTTACGCCAAAATAAAGAGGAAAAAACATCAATTGATGAAGGTTTCCAAAGGCTCAATCAAATTTTGGGCGGGCAGCGCGCTAATAAGGCAGCGCCGCAAGACCCGAATGGCGCACCGAATAACGCGCCGCCGCAAAATACAAGGCGTCGTTAATTCACGCAGGTAAAGGTTTTTGGCTATGGCTGAATTAGACCCATTAATCAGATTATATAAAAAGCGCGTTGATGATAAGCAGCGCGTTTTGGCTGATCTTTACCGAACGGTTGAAGAATTAGAAGGCCGCAAGCAGGCAATGCTTGATGAAATTGAAAGCGAAAGCAAGGTCGTGGAAGATTTAAATTCGCTAGATACGCAAAATTTCTTTGGCGCTTATGTCGCTGGGATGCGCAAGAAAATTGCCCGCGTTGATGATGAGCTGCAGAAAATGGAGCTGCTGGTCGATGCCGCGCGCGAAGAAGTGCGTGAAGGTTTCGCCGAATTAAAGAAAGTCGAATTAACCGCCGAGGCGCGCGCAGATATAGAAGCCAAAAAAATCGCGAAAAAAGATAGCGATTTAATGGATGAAATTGGCCTCGATGCTTTTCGCCGTCAGCAAGACGAAGACTAACATGGCGCCTAGCATGGGGTGGATGGTTTTTGTATCCGTGTCTTTGAATTAGATATTCTTATATCAATCTGTGTGCCAAGTTTATCTGTTAGCTGCGTTTGAACGGCGGCGCAAAAATCGTTACTGCCCGCGATGTAAAATACGGGGCTGTGTAGCTTTTTTAAATCAATATCGTTAAGTATATCTGTCGCGCGTTTTCCTGTACAGAAATGTTCGTGCCCTTGTCTGCGCGGCGGGCTGTGGTCGCGCGATAGGGCGTAATATATGCGCGTTAATGTCTTGTCTTTTGCGAGGTTTTTAAAGTCATTATTTTGGGGGATGTCTGTTTCGGTTTTGAATCCAGAAACCAAAATAAAGCTTTGTTTTAGGGGTGATTTGTCGGCTTGCTTTTCATGTAGATACGACAATGCGCGTTCATGGGCGTTGCCCTGTGCAATGAAGACAACATCTCGCTGTGGCTCGTAAGGGGCTTTAAATGATTTCTGTGGTTTTACAATATTGACAACGGGCAGAATGTCACCTGCTTTAAGGGCGCATAAATGCGATGAAACTGCGCCGTAATGTGTTTGCGCTGTGTGGGCCGCTTCCCCAAAAAGGCGCTGCGGTGATGATGCTTTTTGTAGCTTTACAGAAATGCTGAAGCAGGGCTTATTTTCGGTTTTTGAAAGCTCTGCTTCGGGAATAATTGTATATGTTTTGGTCATGGAGCCTGCGGGCTGTGTTTGCCAAATTTCTTTTGCGCTAATGGTGTGCGGAAAATGCGCTATGATATCCGCGACGTCATATGTTGCTTGTAATTCGCGCAGTTTATCAGGGGCGGCTAAGATGTCTTTTAGCCGCTGTGCTTTTGCGCTGAGATGTAGGATATTCTGCGCGGCATTGCTTATTGCATTTAAGAGCGCTTCACTGGGGGAGGATAGCTCAGGCCCTGCATAGCCATTATGCGGCGTGAGGTAATCTTTGTCCGTCTTTTGCGCATTGCGCAGATTTTTGAAGATACGTTCTATGGCGGGCCTATTATTATGGGGGGGAATGCCAAGGCCGCTGCCAACGGGGAAATAGACGCCTTGCTTGACAATAAAAGATGTGTGCTGCGCTTTGCTCATATCAAAAATACGTGCCATATCAGCGTCATAATCGGCATCAACGGAAAGCGTGATGGTGAATGTGTCGGGCGCTGTTTCTGTGGCCTTTAGAACATTAAGTGATGTTAGGGGGAATTTCTTGCGTCCAAACTGTGCATTTAGCGTGGTGACATCTTTATTGATAGCGTTTCCCATTTTGTCATCTTTCTTTTATTGTCATGTAAATGATAATCATTCGCAACTGACTTGTAAAGGGGGTGCTGCTTATTAAAAAGCCCTAATACTGCGGCTTGCAATATCAGGGCTTTCTTTGTTTACGCTAATTATCGTTTAATCAAGCTTTAAACCATTAACATAGGCGCTAAGTTCGTTGCGTTTACGCTGGAGGCTGGCTTGTATGTTGTCTTCTTTTGTCAGTATCGCTTCTAGCTGCGTTTCTTGTTTATCAAGATTTGTCAGGTAGCGTTTACCAATCGCTGAGTTCTGCGACACGCTGCGTAGGTTTTCACGGATACGGTCTTGGTCGCGCGTAATGCGGTTGCGTTCTTGTAGCAACTGGTTTAAGGACTGCTCTTCATTGTAAATATCTTGGCGCATTGTACCAATTTTCTTCAGAGCGTCTTTCACGCGCGGTGAAATTTGTGACCCGCTCATCCGTAGGCGGGATGTAATATCGCTTGGGCTGATATTTACCAAGGATATGGTTTCGTGGCCTTTGTTACGCAGAACAACAGGGACTTTCTTGCTCTCACCAGCTTTGACATTAACGCGAATACGGTAATGGGTAAGCGTTTTGTCGGCTTTATCGGCAAGCTCGCCTGTTAAATCCCAGCCATGGCGGATGGGGTGTTCTAGCAATATATTGCGGCCTTCCTCGGCAGGGGCTTTGATAGTGTAGAATGTTTTATTCTCATAGACGACTTCTTGCGTTAATACGCCTTTGTTTAGCTTGATGAGCCCTAATGCGCGGTCGTCTTGTATGACACGGTCAATCTTTGTGTGGGTATCAAGCGCAAAGTTAATGAGGCGGTCTTCGCTTTTCGGAATAAGCGGCATTTCAGCATCGCCAATATGCAGCATATCTTGCTGTTCAGGGCGGTCATAAATCGTCAAAATACCCGGCGGCAAGGCGCTGTCTGATGTGTTCTTAATCAATATAGATGATAACGGATGGATAGGGTTCGTGTCGGGCTGATAGACATAGATTTCTTCAGCGGGCAGGTTTAGTTGCGCATAGGGCAGCATCAGGCTGTGGCCCGCTTTTAAATCAATGCCGTGCGGGAATTTAAACACCATTTGTGATGCTGTCTCGCTCGCCGCGGCGCTGACCGTCTGTGCCATTTGCGGCGCTGACGGCATAGGGGCGGCTAAGCTTTCTTCCATTGCATAGTCAGCCATGGGCATATAGCTAGAGGCCATAGATTTGCTGAGCGCCATATTGGCTCTTTGCCCGCTTATCTGGCTTCTTTTTGCGCCGCCAAAGTTACCGTCCGCTTCGGGGCGCGCTGTTTCCATGACGCCGCTATCGGTGCGGGGCATAACGCGATCCATAATTTTAACTGGTAGTTCGGGGCGGGTGACATGGTAGCTTTCATAAAGCGCTTGATGATATGTCACGGGCGAGCCTGACATTAAAGTAACATGAACGTCATTCCAGTCTTGGCCCGTAGTGTTTTCTAAAACAGCCCAGCCTTGTAAAATCGCTTTGCTATCTTTTGTGCCGTCTTTTGGCGCGACAAGGCGGTAAGAGCTTTTCCAAAGCGGCGCTTCTTGGATGTAGGCCATGGATACATCGCGTTGGCCTTTGCCTTTAAGCGATATCTCAACATTACGGCGGTCTTGGATGCGGTTGTCATAAAGCGCTTCTAGCCCGTATTGCAGCTGTGCGTTAATTTCATTATCAGCGAATTTTAAATAACCTAAATCTTCTATTATCGCTGTTTTAATGCCGTCTTTGGTGAGAACGCTAATGCGGTTACGGGTTACAACGCCGTCGCGGGTGCGTTCTTGCTCCGCAGAGACATTCATCAACTGACCGCGAATATTGTCGGTATCTAAATGCACTTCAGCGCCGCGAAGTGCATTGAGTAGGCTTACAGGTGAGTTTAAATCATTCTTATCAAAAGGCAGGTCGCGGAAAAGCTGAGAAAGTGGTGAGCGCCCTGGCAGGGATACGCCGCCTAATGTGCCGTTACTATCTAAAACGACAAGGCTTTTTAACACATCATCAACGCCATCAAGACGGACGGAGAGTTTCAATATTTGGTCGTCACTGACATTACCTGCATGTTCATAAAGCGCAAGGCCGCTTGTCGTCATGACAACGCTTTTTAAGGGAAGCTCTTTAGCTGTGGCGCTGTGCGCAGCATGTGCGCCACATAAAGTAGATGTCGATAACAGTGCAGCAACGAGATATGTTTTTAATGATCTATTCATGGTGATCCCCTTATATGAAATTTACGCGCAAGTTTATCATAAAATAGGGCGGAGAAATAGAGAATAAAATCATGGGGCATGCGTGTTCAGCGTATAAAAATAAGGCTCGCTAAAAGAATGGCGAGCCTTATTTAAGAATAAATTTTGTAGCGTATCTTAGTGAATATAAATATGCACTTCGCTGTCTTCGGCTTTTCCGCTTGCGAATTGGCCAATTTCAACGCGGTCCATCGGCATTCCCATTTCAGTGATGTTGCGCAGAACCTCTTCTGCGTTGCGGCGTGCAACAGTAGAGCTAAGCGCCGCTTGCGCCGCGTTGCCTGTTTCAGGGTAGATCGCAACTAATTTGAACATCGCATTTGGGTATTCTTCCAAAGCTTTGCGCATTGCGCTGTAAATAGATTGCTGATAATTCACATTGTCTTTTTCAAAACGAATTTTTGCAAGAAGCTGATTTTTCGGCGCAGCGACGGCTGGGTGAATACTTCTATATGAATGGTCGCTCATGCCTGCAGAAAGTGCAGGGTCTTGAGAGTATACTGGCGAACGTGAAAATGGGTGACGTGAAAGGCTTTTTCCCATTAAATCTCCAGTTGTGATTGCAAGTGACATTGCGCGTAAATTGCTGCGTTCTGTGCTGAGGTAATTCGCTGTGCGTGAAACATCATCAGTCACGTTGCTTAATATGCGGCGGATCAATGTTTGTGTGTGGTTGATTTCGTCTTCTAGCTGCGCGAGCATGACGTGATCTTCTTCAATTGCGCCTGAAATGCCGTATGCTTGCTTGGCTGTTTCATAAAGGTAATTTGCAACAGAATAGCTGTTCTTTATTTCAACGCTTAATTCGTTCAAATGCGTAATATTGGTTGAAAGGTGGTCTAGGCTGTCTTGCGCGTTTGCAAGTTTTTGTACTAAACGCGGATTACCCGGCGTTGTACCTGATTGTAGCTGTGTGCTGATGGTTGCTATATTCGCAAAATAGTCAGCCGATACATCTTGACCTTCGCGCTGCAGGTCAACAAGGCGCGCTGAAACTGATTTTATTTCTTGACGTAAATTGCCAAGGTCATGGTTAAGCTCGTTAATTTTACGGCCAACAATTGTCGCCTGATTACCGTAATAACCTTGCAGCAGATCATTCTTCGTAATGTCTGGCCCTTGGCTTGGCTGCGTGTAAACTTGTTTCGTGAGCGCAACAGGCAGTGGGTCCGTAGTGACTAATAATGCGGGCTTTTTTGCATATGATGCAGCTTGTGAAACATCCTCAGCATGTGCATTTTTAGGGGCGCTAATGCCTAAAACAAGTGGGGTCAAAGCGGTAAGTAATAATATTTTTTTCATGACGAAGCAGGTGCCTTCAATATTTAAACATATGTTTCATTTATACCGTAGAGTACATAAATTCGAATTTTCTACACGTAATTTTTAAGTCAATGTGGTGGTGAGGTCAATGGCCTTGAACAGATAACTCCCAGATATACAGAAGTTTTACATTCACATTCTATGCTTGTCTATCGCCCTTGGCAACCCAATATATAGGGTGATTATAAACAGTCCTCAGAAGCGACCCAAAAAAACTTTTAAAAAACGAAAAAAAAGGCTTGCAATTATATTAGGGGTTGGTTAGTTTCACCCATCTTTGCAGCGCCCGTAGCTCAACTGGATAGAGCATCGCACTACGAATGCGAAGGTTTGGGGTTCGAATCCCTACGGGCGCACCATTTTCCCTTACATATATGACACGCCAAATTTTGCAGCGCATTTCAAAGAAAACATTATGCCTTTCTCATACATGGCTTATAATGCATTTTTTTTACACTATATATTGACCCTTGGGGAGAGAAAACAATGCGCCTCGTCCGTTTTTATTCATTTGTTGTTATAGCTATTTTTGCTGTAATGCCTTCGCGTCCTGTCATGGCGGATAAGTATTTTAACGCGGATGCTGTGAAAGGCTTAATTCACAGTTTTGATTTTATGGGCATTAACGCATCTATGTCGACAAGGAAAGTCGTGCAGAAAATCGAAGCACAAGGCTACACAACTCCCAAGCCACCAGCAAGCTGGGGCGCGCGATATACGAATGACAAGAAAATGTATTTTAAAATGATGTCGCCGCGCGATACAAAGTTCCTTGAATCTGAATGGGTTTCTATGCAATTTACGAGCTTTAATGAGCCATGCCCACAAAGCGTGATAGAGGGCTTTAACAAAGCATGCGAAGGACATTACAGTGCAAATGGTCCATGTTATAAGAATACAGCTTTGGGCAGCAAAAATATGAACATAGAAACCAATAACGGCGAGGTCGCATCAGATGGCCGTATCTATGCAATGGGCGTGGCGATCCTCAAAACAGGGACGTGTAGCGTATCCATTCAGCGTAGGGCGTTGCGAAAAGCACGTTGAGCTAAGGCGCAAGCTTTGGCGCGGTATCATCATTATCCGCTTTGGGCGCGTTTGACGTTTGTTGCGCCTTAACAAAGGCATCCACTTCTTTGGCGTAAATATCTTTGTTCTTCCAATATATATCAGCAAAAAGCTGCGCTTCTTTAGGGAAGGGGATGTCTGTGCCTTCTGTGATGTCCTTTGATGTTAGCCAGCCCATGAAGTTGGTCATGGCTTGTTTGCGACCAATGCTTGGGTTGAGGCATTCACGCCGAAGTTTCCATGTCGCATGTTCAATTTTATTATAGCTATCCGTCCAGACGGATCCTGATTCTTTGTTTTGCGCGGAAAATAAATTGATCCATTTTTCGGGCATATCTTGCGGCACGAAGTCCTTATGCATCACATTGCGGCGCTTAATAATCATCATTTCTTCAAATTCACGGCGGTTATGGCGCCACAGGCTTTGATAGGTTGGGTCACTTAAAAAGCGGTCAGCATAAATTTCAAAGTCGAATGTTTTGGCGCGCAGGCCGGGCATGGCGAAATAAGCCGAAATTTCTGAACAAACGCTGGCGTCGCTTTCATTATTGCCAAGCTTTTGTAAAAACGCGCCATATATCGTATCAGGGCAGCACGGCATTGTACCTGCGTGATACATTTCATGCAGGTAATATAAATCATGCACGCCGTCAGATTTATAATCATCAGGGCGTAATTGAATGCCGCCCCACCATGATGTGAAGTGGCCTGTCTCGAGGCGGTCATCGCTGCGCTCGTAAAAATAGCGGGGCAGGCTGGCAAGTTTTTCAACCACATCAAAAACAAGGCCGCCATCATCATGTGACTGGCGAAATTCATCTGTGCGCCATAATTTACGGCAATAGGCGTGAATTTCATCTTGTTCTGTGAGGATTTTTAAATTTTTCATGGTTTTAATCCTTTTAATCCTTCATGTGGGCGTGCGCGGACAATGTTACTTAACCGTGGGTCAGTTATATGCGCCATCGTTGGCGTTAAACAAACACGGACAAGTTCCTGCCCATCGCTGCCACGGGTTAGATAACGTTCTAAATCGCTGGGGTTTTTGCGTGGTGTCATTGTACCGAGTAAATAGACATCACTCGGAGTAAGTTCGAGGCCGAGCGCTTTGTTGGTATCGGCAATTGCTTGGCGCTGCGTTGGCGCGTATTTTGTTGGGAGCTCTGTGACGCTATGGCTTTGCATGACTTCCGTGCCAAGTTTTAGCGCCATCAAATTCTTAAACCATTTATTGCCAAATAAAGACGGGTAAGCATCTTTACTAAGCATACCGCCAACGCGGTGATAATATGCGCCGCAAGGTTTTGATAGTGAAAAGATCACTGTGGGGATGTTGTCATGGGTCGCATTGACGGTAAATTCCTTGCCAACGCAGCCAACATAAGTGACATCTAGCATTAAGGCTGCGCTTGGCTGCGCGGTATTCAGCGCATCGGCAAATTCGTCAAAATCTTCCCAGATGTTACCATCAATGGCAGAGGGCTGACTGATATAAAATTGTTCATCTGCGCCAATGTTTTTGACCGCGTCCTGCCAATCGGCGCGGCTATGGGTGATGACTTCGATGCCTGCCGCGTCGGCATAGGCGGCGAAGCCTTCATATTCGCCAATGAAAGTATGAATAACGGGCTTCTTACCATTCATGCGTGCGTTATGACCGTAGCTGTTAATCGCTTCACGCAGGGCTTCACTTGCGCCTGATGTTGGGTACATATAAGAAAAATCATCCCAGTTGGCGTTGATGATCGGGTTTGTCCAGTTTTTCCATGTCGCGAAAAACTCTTCATGCATGGCATCTTGTTTTTGCGTCCATGCCTCGCGGTAATTGCTGCGGAATTTTTCGCGTGCTTCATAAAGGGTGGTGGAAACCAATTTGGCTAAGCTTGCTTCGTCCATATTCTGGCCTGCATAATCAAATGCGTGCTGTAATGCTGTCGCAACGATGGCTTCTTGCGTGCCGCCATCCATCACGCGGTCAATCGCGGCTTCAGTTTCTGGCATTGTGAAGGAGTAGATTGTTTTTGATACGCCGGCATTTTTCAATGCGGCATTAAGGCGGTCATAATCTAAGGTCATCAACTTTTCCATATGTTTGCAATACGCATATTTTTATTAAACATAATTGAATGTGGAGTCAATTCTGTTTTCATATTAATGTGCAATTAAGGAAACCCTGATATAATAAAGTTTTGCGCTTACTATGGGCGCGCTATATTTATTTAATTAAAAAAAGAATAATTATTAGAAAGGGTTGGCTGGCATGCTAGATGAAAAACTAAAGGATTTAAGCGAAAGCGGGGCATATAAAAATCTTTGCCAGCGCCGCGCGAAAACAGTATGGCCGATGGCGATTACAATGCTTGCGGTTTACTACGCATATATTTTGGTTATCGCCTTTGCCCCAGAAGTCTTCGCCAATAAAATTGGTGATGGGCATATGACGCTTGGCATGGCTGTTGGGCTTGGCGTTATTCTGTTTACATTTATTATTACCGGCATTTACGTCCATCGCGCCAATGTGGAATTAGAACCCATGGTCGAAGATATTCAAAAACGTTTTGAAAATGGCGAATTAGCAGATGGGGGAGATGCATAATGGAAGGTATAAATATCACCGCTGTATCAATGTTTGGCGCATTCGTCGCATTGACTTTGTGTATTACATATTGGGCCGCGAAAAAAGTTACAGGCACAAAGAATTTTTATTCTGCTGGCGGTAACATTACAGGGTTTCAAAATGGTTTGGCGATTGCCGGTGATTATATGTCAGCGGCTTCTTTTTTGGGTATATCGGGCCTTGTCTTCGCGGCGGGTTATGATGGCCTAATTTATTCTATTGGCTTCCTTGTTGGCTGGCCGATTATCCTCTTATTAATTGCAGAGCCTTTGCGTAACCTTGGTAAATATACATTCGCAGATGTGGCATCTTACCGGTTAAAGCAAACGCCGACGCGTATTTTGGCGGCTTTGGGATCCCTGGCTACCGTGGCACTTTATCTGATTGCTCAGATGGTGGGCTCAGGTAAGCTTATTCAGGTCTTGTTTGGCCTAGATTATACGCTTGCCGTGATTATTGTTGGCGTGCTGATGATGATTTACGTGACCTTTGGCGGTATGATCGCTACAACATGGGTACAAATCATTAAAGCAGGGCTGTTACTGTTTGGTGCGACCTTGCTTGCATTCCTTGTGCTTTTGCATTTTAACTTCTCAATGGAAGGCCTATTTGGCGCAGCGATTGAAAAACACGCTAAAGGCGAAGCGATTATGGCGCCGGGCGGTTTGGTCTCTGACCCGATTTCTGCGATATCACTTGGTTTAGCGTTGATGTTTGGTACGGCGGGTTTGCCGCATATTTTGATGCGCTTTTTCACCGTACCTGATGCGAAGCAAGCGAACCGTTCTGTGTTTTATGCCACAGGTTTTATCGGCTATTTCTATATATTGACCTTTATTATCGGTTTTGGCGCGATTGCGTTCTTGCTCGGCAATCCTGATTTCCTTGATGGTGACGGCGCCTTAATTGGCGGTAACAACATGGCTGCGATTCAGCTTTCAGACGCGCTGGGCGGGGATTTGATGCTCGGCTTTATATCTGCGGTGGCTTTTGCGACTATTCTTGCCGTGGTATCTGGCCTAACTTTGGCGGGGGCATCGGCAATCAGCCATGACTTATATGCCAGTGTTTTCAAGAAAGGGCAGGCTGATGAAAAAGCAGAACTAAAAGTATCGCGCATGGCAACAATAGGCCTTGCGGTGACGGCTATATTACTCGGTATTTTGTTTGAAAAGCAAAATGTTGCTTATATGGTGGGCTTGGCCTTCGCGATTGCGGCAAGTGCGAACTTCCCGATTCTTTTCCTCAGTATGTATTGGAAAAATCTGACCACTCGAGGGGCGGTGATTGGCGGCTCTGCGGGGCTTCTCACCGCAATAGTCTTGGTGATTATCGGGCCTATTGTATGGGTGGATGTTTTTGGCTTCGCACAGGCTATATTCCCGTATAAATATCCTGCTTTATTCTCTATGAGTGTTGCATTCTTTGGTATCTGGTTCTTCTCTGTTACAGATAAATCTGAAGATGCACAAATAGAGCGTGATAAGTTTGATGCGCAGTTCTTGCGTTCGCAAACGGGTATTGGCGCAGAGCAGTCAAATAAGGCACATTAATAATGTAATGCATATTTATAAGCGATGGTAAGGAGCGGGGAGCTATATTCCCGCTCCTTTTTTCTTGACCCACGGACGCTTATTATGTTAAATGTCTGCCTTGGCGAAACTTATAGTAATTTAGTTTAGGTGTAGTGATGGCGAATGATGATTTAAATGATCTTGTAGATACAATAAACCAAAAACAGCAAGATAAAGTCAATAACAACACACTCTATGCACGCGCCAAGCGTAAGTTTTTAAATTACATCGCTTATCCCGCGCTTGCCACGGTAACGGCAATTGGCGGCATTAACGTTTATTTGTATAATAAAAACCCTGAAAATTATCTTGAGTTTGCCAAACACAAAGGCGGCGATTGGTTGAAAGAGCATGCGCCATTCCTTTATGAAGAAGAAGCTTACATTTACCCTGAAATTGCAATTGAAGAAGCGTCGTTGAATGATATGGATGTGCCGCGCTACGTTGAAAAACGCATGGTGTTTGCCGTGTCATCAACGGAAGTCGAATATGATATGCTGCGTTTAATGGCGGCGCAGGAAAGTTCGTTTAAAGCGACCGTAAAGAATGATTTTAGTAAGGCCTGCGGTCTGATGCAGCTTGTACCATCAACCCAGTTGGAGTTAATGTATCATTATGGCGAAGAATACGGCTACGAGCGCCTGTCTAAGCATATTAAAAATAATCAGGGCGTGAAGGATATCGCAGACCCTAAATTACGCGAAACGGTACTCAATATTTGTACGGATGCATTTTTCTCCCTTGAAATGGGCGCGGAATATGCACGCGAAAACATCGCGAAGCTGCATAATGACTTTAAAGGGCGCTATGTCACTTATACGGATGTTTATATGTATCATTTCTTTGGTGCAAATGGCGGTAAGAAGTTTTTAGAAAATTTAGAGCAAGCGCCTGAGCGTGCAGTTTATAAGGATTATACTGATCGTGTGGTGCGCGCAAATATGGCAACTTTCTATAAGGATGCTGACAAAAATGCGCCGCGCAGCTATGCAGAGATATATGAATATTACGCGTCAAAACTTAGCACCCAAGTTATAGCGCAAGATAAGCAACGCCATGACGAACATTACACATGGGGTGCTTTCCTTGAGCGTAGCTTCCCATCAATATAAATTAGACTATGTATTGAAATTGGCTGATTCTGACCTGACAAACTTACGCCTATATTAGGCCCTTTATTTGCAAATAAAGGGCTTTTTTTGTTCTTTTTTGAACGCATAAGGACACTGTCATATAAGAAAATACAAATTAATTTTCTTTACTGGTTTTGGGTGCTGTTTTTATATAACTTGGGAAAATTCTATGTTTTTATTTGTGAAATATGGCTTTCGCTAGAAATGGACGACGCAACAAAATTACAAGCATGGGGGTGAAATAAAAATATACTTGCCATATTATTTTATGTGTTCTAATGTTCAAAAAAACATAAAAACAAGATACTCACTGGGAGAATTATTAAAATGACAAATTCATATAATGGCAATGGCGTTTGGATCAACAACCAAATTTGCGCAGATTTCAACCACGCGGTATTAACTGGCGCGTTGAACCCGATGCTTATGGCGCAATATGCCCAGCCAAATCATGGCGGTATGTCACCAGCATTTAATCAGGCCGCAATGCCTGCACAGAATGTCATTGTTCCACAATATGAAACTGTTGTTAACGGCGTACGCACTGTAACAAACCCATATGCGATGCTGTTTAAAGAAGGCCGTCAGATCATGGTTAACGGCGTAGTCGAAGAAAACATGGCGAACAACATTGTCGCGCAGCTAATGGCGCTTTCACACGAAGATGAAAATGCAGATATCACCTTGATTATTAATTCACCAGGTGGCTCAGTAACTGCGGGTATGTCGATTTACGATACCATGAACTTTATTCCAAATGATATTGTGACAGTATGTTCAGGTCAGGCAATGTCTATGGGCGCGTTCTTGCTTGGCGCAGGTACACAAGGTAAGCGTTTTGCATTGCCAAGTTCATCTATCATGGTGCATCAGCCATCAGCTGGCACGCAAGGCACTGTTGATGTTATGCAGAACTCAATTGCAGAATTCCAACGTTTGAAAGATTATTTGAACGGCGAAATGGCGAAACATACAGGTTTAACACCGAAAGAAGTTGAAGACGCATTGTCTTATGATAACTTTAAGTCAGCACAAGATGCCGAAACTTTTGGCTTGGTTGATAAAGTAGTGACAACAAAGGCTGAGCTTGTTCAGTACATGGCAGGCAAAACGCCAGCGGCTGCACCTGCGCAGAAGCCAAGCAACCCATAATAATATTGGGTACAGAATTTTAAAAACGCCGCCATTTTATTGGCGGCGTTTTTTTGTGCGTGATCTTTGCCTTTCGGGGGAAAGGATCTTTGCATTTGTTGGGCGCTCGTTTATATATCATCACATGCATATAAATTTTAAATCGGTTTTTCAGTTTCTTATCAGCGCGCGTATGGTGTTCTTCCTTATGCCGCCGCTAATGGTGCTGTTAATTGCGGGGACGGTTGCACAAAAGGAACTCGGCCTGTATACCGCAACGAAATATTATTTTGCAGGCCCCGCAGCGTGGGGGCTTCTCGGTCTTCTTACCTTATCGCTGAGCTTGAAATTTCTTTTTGACAGCGCGTGGTCATGGCAGAAATTAGGTATTATTCTATCGCATCTGGGCGTGCTTGTTTTGCTCTATGGTGGGGCGCTTACCGCGCTGACAAACCAAGAAGGTTATCTCATTGTCTCCGAGGCAGGGCGCAGCGCCACTGTGCTTGATTATCACCAACGCAGCCTAGTTGTTTTGGATGAGGGGCGGATCATTGCCGAATGGCGTGCTGATGATTTGAAGCAAGGCGCAGTTTTGCCGCTTGGTGATACGGGCAGCCATATTGAAATAAATGATTATTGTTTAAACTGCGACATTACCCGCCGCGAGGATGATGCTGAAAACGCCTTTGGCATGGCGGCTAAAGTGAAACTCAGCAGTAAGCCTGCTGAGAAAAATAACGAAGAAAACATATCAGGCGTGACATTCAGTGTGTCAGGCACGCAATATATTGTATTTGAAGGATTCACGAAGCCCATCGGCATTGAAGGGCTAGAAATCATCTATGGGCGCGTGCAGCGCCGCTTGCCTTTTACTGTCGAGCTGGTTGATTTTAAAAAGAATCTTTATGTCGGCACTCAAATGGCAAAAGCCTATAGCTCTGATATTATTGTCCATGATGGGGATGTGTCTTGGCCTGTGCGCATCGAAATGAACCAGCCGCTGCGCTATAAAGGCTACACATTATTTCAATCAAACTATATTGAAGGCGCAGATGAGCGCGATTCTACCATATTGGCGGTTGTTGATAATAAAGGCTGGATTTTCCCTTATATCGGCACGGCGATTATGGCCTTTGGTCTGCTTTATCATCTGTTTATGCATTTAACTGCCCGGGTGCGTCGTAACCTGTCATTCGTTTTGATTGGCGGGTTACTAACGTTACTCGGCGCATCACCTGCTCACGCCAAGCCGCTTGATTTTAAAGGGTTTTCAACCCTGCCAGTGTCGCATGAGGGGCGCATAAAACCCTTAGATAGCTTTGCGCGGATATATTTAAAGCGTTTTTCCGGCCATGAGAGCATCGACGGTCAGCCCGCTATTGTCTGGCTTTCTGAGTTGTTGTTTGACCCCGCACGCGCCGCGCAGCGCCCTGTGTTTAAGATTACCCATCCTGATTTACGTCAGAAAATTGGCGCAGGCGAGAATGCGGGCCGTTTGTTCAGCCTTGAAAAATTAATGGATGTTTTGGCGCAGACTGCGCCGCAAGTCAATGCGCTTGTCCAGCAGGGTGGAGATTTCTCATCCGCGCAAATGGCGCTGTTAAATTTACATGAAAATGTTCTGTCCTATTTACAAATTATGCGCAGCTTTTCATTGGTCATGCCTTTAGAAGTAAGCTTACCTCATGATATAGCGCAATATTTCACGGCAAATGATACGGTGAGTTTCCTCAGTTTAATGCCCTATGAACAGCGTATCTTAGAACGCTCTAAAGCTACCGCCGCGGATAAGGGCGAAGATTGGGCGCGTTATAGCGAAACTGAAGGGCGCTATGTCGCGTTAAGCTTTGCGCAAGACCTTATCCGTAAGCAAAACCAAGGCAACGAATTGTTCCGTATCATGCCATTTGTTGATGCTGACAGGCTGAAATGGGCGAGCCCGTGGGCGATGATTGGCGCGGGCGGTGGCTCCCCCGTGAATAAAGAGAATTTAGAAAATTGGTCAGGGCTGATCGATGCCTATCAAATGCAAGATGACGCCGCATGGGCGGCGCATGTCGCCACCCTTAATGCGCTTTACAGTGAATATTTTAACACGCAGCAACTGCGCCTGCATGCGGAAAAGTTGTATAATGCCTGGCCTTTAGGCGCTTTGCTGCTGTGGGGCTATGGCGTAGCTTTGGCGCTTCTCGTTTTTCATGTGCTGCGCATGGGGCAAGGACGTAGTAACATATTCCTTTATCTGGGGATGAGCAGCGCGGCGTTTGCGGCTTTTATCCATAGCGTACTTATCGGCCTGAGGGTATATATTCTGGAACGCCCGCCTGTCGGGACGCTTTACGAATCCATTCTTTTTGTCGCGCTTGTGGCCTGCCTGCTTGCGTTATTGATTGATTTAAAACAGCGCCGCGGCTTTGCACTATTAAGCGGGCTGTTTACGGCGCTCGCTTTGCTTGTTGTCGCGCCATATTTTGTCAAGGAAGGTGAGGGACTTGATGTCTTGGTCGCTGTGCTCAATACCTCCTTTTGGCTCACCACCCATGTGCTGTGTATTACAATCGGCTATGGGGTGTGTATTTTGGCGGCGTGCTGCGCCCATATTTATTTGTTTAGGCAGGCCTTCGGCGCACAGCAAGGTGATAAGCTTTTCATTACGATTCACCGCCTAACTATCGCGGCGCTGTTCTTCACAGCCTTCGGCACTGTACTTGGCGGTATATGGGCGGATCAAAGCTGGGGCCGTTTTTGGGGCTGGGACCCTAAAGAAAACGGCGCATTGCTGATTGTGTTCTGGCTGATTTGGGCGCTGCATGGGCGTTATAGCGCGATGTTGTCACCTGCGTTCTATGCGGCGGTCATTGCTTATCTCAATGTGATTGTAACTTTATCGTGGTTTGGGGTGAATTTGTTAAATGTTGGGCTACATTCTTATGGCTTTATTAGTGGCATTGCTTATGGCATTGTCGGCGTGGTTTTGTGTGAAACGGCATTAATTGGTGCGCTGCTGATGCGGCGGGCGAAAACTTAAATAAAGGGCAGCGTTATGCGACCAAATTTCATTATCTTAAGTGTTATTATCTTAGCAGCCATAGGCAGCGCGTATTACTTCCAAAACGCTTCACCGCAAAAGATGATTAATTACGCCCCAGTGGAGAGTGAAGTGCCAAAGCATAAGCAGCAAGTGGTGCCGTATTTTACAATTAAACGTTTCGCCGACGAAGCACGGACGCTTACCTTACCGCGCGATACAGAAGGTAAAGTGGTCATTCTTAATTTTTGGGCATCATGGTGCGCCCCTTGCGTCGCGGAATTTCCATTGCTGCTGGAAATTAGTGACATTTACGCAGATGATTTAATTTTTATAGGGCTTTCCAGTGATTTAACCAAGGCGGCAATCGATAAGTTTTTTAACAATATTGATTATAGCCCCGCAGAGCAGGAATGGATTTCTTTTGATGAAGGCGGCAATATTACGCGTAATATATTCCAAAGCCTGATGTTGCCTGAAACATTATTGATTGATCAAGATGGCTATATCGTCAAAAAATTTGTTGGTGCAGACTGGACAAAAGAAGAAATGACTGCTGCTATTGATGTGCTGCTTACGAAGGGGGGGCCTGATTAAGCTGTGGCTTAATTACAAAACAACGATGTTCAAATATAAAGAATAGCGTTATTATAGCGCCATCATGTTCAAGCCAGATATAAACAAGCATAAAATCACAGGTAAGCCTGATGATATTCGCCTAACGTCCCTGCCAAAAAATAAGTGGGCGTTTATTTGGCTGTTTATTGTGCAGGATAAATGGAAATATATCATCGTTGCGAGTTTCTTTGCATTATCCTCCGCGCTTGATTCCCTGCCGCCTGTCTTCGTGAAATATATTTTAGATGCAATGACGGAGCTTGAGAATAAAGCCGACATATGGGAGGCGCTCAAGTTGCCATTGGCATTATTCTTTGTCTTTTGTTTATGCTTGCAGCCGCTTTGTGCGCAAATTGGCGAGTATTTCAATGCGCTGTATCGTCCGCTAGTCACCAATAAAATTCGTCGCCGCTTGGCTGTTTTTCTGCATGGCCATAGCTATGATTTTTTCCAAAGTGACTTTGCAGGCCGTCTCTCAAGTAAGGTCATAGAAACCCCGCAAGCCATTGTCGAAGCGATCCATATTTTTATGGGCAGCATACTTTATGGCGCAATGACGCTGATCGTTACCATGATTTTCTTTGCGCAGGTCGGCTGGGCTGTCCCTTATGTTTTAGCGGTTTGGTTTGTATCTTATATAATATTATTGCGGGTTTTTGTGCCGAAAATTTTGGTCAAATCTACCGCCGCTTACGAAGCGCTAAGCAAAGTGCGCGGGCGCTCTGTTGACACAATCAGTAATATTTACACAGTGAAGCTTTTCTCTCGCTGGCGTAAGGAAGACCAATATCTCACGGAATCAATGAATAACGTCGTCCATAAGGCGCAGGGCGAAAACCTGCTCAATGTCAAAATGCGCATGTTCTTGGAGATTATATCGGCGATATTTATCGGAGTGATGTTTATTGTCGCAATATATGGATGGCGTGATGGGCATTTAAGTGCGGGCGATGTCGCCATGGTGCTGCCCATGGCTATCCGCGTGATGCAAATATCATGGTGGATGCAGGAAGTATCCGTCTTTATGTTCCAAAATCTCGGCCAAGTTGAAGAAGGTCTTGTCGCGATTAATATGGAGCAAAAGGTTAAGGATAAAAAAGACGCGCCACCACTTGTTGTCAGAAAGGCCGCGATTGATTTTAACCATGTGCATTTTAAATACGGTACAAATAGCGTCTTTGAAGATTTAGACATTCATATTAAGTCGGGTGAAAAAATTGGCCTTGTCGGTACGAGCGGCGCAGGGAAAAGCACGTTGACGCAAATTTTGCTACGTTTTTATGATATTCAAGGCGGTAACATTACGATTGATGGGCAGAACATCGCTGATGTTAGCCAAGAAAGCGTGCGCAAAAACATTGCGATGATACCGCAAGCCACGGATCTACTTCATCGCTCGATCACGGATAACATTCTTTATGGTCGCCTTGATGCAACTGAAGAAGAGGTTATCGAGGCCGCTAAACGTGCCTATGCTTATGAGTTTATTTTGGACTTAGAAGATAAAGAAGGAAAAAAAGGCTTTGCCGCTACTGTGGGAGAGCGCGGCGTGCGCTTATCTGGCGGACAGCGTCAGCGTATCGCTATTGCCCGCGCGATTATTAAAAACGCGCCGATTTTGATTTTAGATGAAGCGACATCCGCGCTGGACAGTGAATCTGAACAACTTATTCAGCAATCCATGCAAGAATTAATGCATGGTAAAACCGTTATCGCGATTGCGCACCGCCTTTCAACCATATCAAATATGGATCGCCTACTTGTCATGGAGGGCGGCAAGGTGATTGAACAAGGCACGCATCAGGAACTCATTGACATGGAAGGGCATTACGCAAAGCTATGGGCGATGCAGTCCGGCGGGTTTATATAAGATGATGAAATAGCATGCGTTTAAACGGGTGCAGGTGCAGCAGGCGCTGCATTTGCGGCAACCAGTGTTCTTTGGCTATCGTTACGCTCGTAAATATCCTCAACGGCGTCACTCAAATGCGCAATACGGTTATTCCAGCCTTTGAGGAAGACACCTTGCGATGCATCGCGGTCAACAATATTATCATAGAAGTCCAAACGCCATTTCAGCATGTCGCCAACATCACCATTGGTTTGGCTGAGCATATTTTTCGCTGTCCCAACGCCGTGATTAACCGAAGCATCAAAGGCCACGAGAGCGGTCGCCATATTCATGTTATCAGCGTCAATGCTATCCCAGTAACGGTCTTTATAAATTGCAATTGCTTCGTTGCGCGTTAAATTCGCAACATCAATATCTGGATTAGCTTTTTGTGAAATACCATATTTAGTGAGGCCGCCACGGTCATTTACGTGGTTGCTTAACAGGCCTTCGCGTTCAAGGACAAACTCAACGGCTTGGTCAAAATTGGCATTACCACTAAAGTCAACTTGGCTAAATTGTTCATAGCTTGGTGTACCAAATTTTTCGGAGGCTCTCTCGAATTTCTCTGCAATAGGCAGGTCGCCATTAAATAAATCTTGAATAAACTCAGAAATAAGTGAGATTAAATCTTCATCAAATTCTTTTGTGCCTTGTGTGCTGCCAAGAACGGCATCAGCAAGCATGGCGAGCAAGATACGGTTTTTGTTTTGCTTTTCGTCTTTCTTTTCTTCGCGGTCAGCGGCGCGTAAGAAATGTTGTTGATGATGCGGGACTGCACTGGTATCAAGCCCGTGCCCAACCATGTGCATGGTTGTTTTAATGCCGTCTCTATCCTGTGAACTTGTTTGCGTCATCTGACCTCAACAAAATTTAACTTATATACTGTTATACACTATTATATATAAACAACTGGTTAAAGTCAAAAATATGGTGTTAACTAATTGATTTTAAATGATCTCTATCTTCCAGCGCGGCGAGGTTTGCGGGACGCTTACCTTCGAAGTCTTTTTCAAATCGTGCATAGACATCATCAAAGGACAGTGCATTACCGTTTGAATTATAAAACACCCATTTATTGGCGTTTGCGGCAGATGTGAATTTCGCCGCGGCGACGCCGTCAGGATTGTTTTCAACTTCCCTGATAAACTTAATCGCGCTACCAGCGCCAAGGAAATGCGCCATATATAAATCAGTGTTTGAAATATCGCGCTCAGGGAAGGCACGCTCTAAACATTTTTGGTTATCTTGCGTGAAACGCGCAGCCATATGGGCAGATACGCGGTGGTCAAAGCGCAGATCAAGGATTTTTTGTTTAAATTCATCATTAATGACTTCAGCATGTTTACCTGATGTATCGATTAAATCAGCATAATGTCCTAGGCCCACTTCATGACCATGTTCTTTTAGGGTGCGCAGCCATGTATCGTTTATAAATTGATATGCGCCGCGTGCAGAGCTGGTGGATGCGACCATATTCGTACCAAAGCTGCTTTCTTTAAATGCAAGATCCACTAAATAAGATTGGCAAAGTCCTGTTTTGCTTTCTGTATTCTCGATCGCGGTGAGTAAGTCCTGCGCATCATCATCAAAGTTGTTTTTATTATATGTGATCTCAATATTCTCAGGGCGTTCGTGGTTGCCGTAATTGCGCTGGCCGACCACGCGGTCATTCAGAAAATCTTCGATAAGCTGGCGATCAAAAAGATCAAGGTCGCGACTGGAATCGCCGCCTTCATATGTAGGATTATCAGATGCCACCACCCCCATAAGCGCCATATAATTTAAATGGTATTGCCCTTTGGACATTAAATGCTGACGACGATAGAAAAAACGCTGTAATTGTGACTGGGATAGTTCACCATTATTGATAAATTCATTGTGAGATTTTTTAGATTGATCTTCTTGCAGATCATCTTTTTTATGCTTTGTACCAACAATGCGTTTGAACTCATCTTGATGTGCAGATGTATGTCTCATATTGCGAAGCTCTCCAGTATTTTAGATGAAGAATGGTACCACTATTATTGAAAATATGCAAAGTTTTTACAGGAAAAAGGGGGCAGGTTAATCACGCGGTGATTACAAAGCGTAATCATTTTGTATATTTTGCGGCGCAGGGGGCGTTTGGGGAGGCATATCTTGTGTAGGCGCTTTGCTAATGTTCAAATCGCCAGATTGCGTAATAAGGGGCGCTGTTTCGCGCTCTACCGTTATACTCGCTAACGGCGTATTATTCACAGAATAATCGGTAAGTTTTTGTTCGAAAGTTTCAAGCCCTTTTTGATCCACGATTGGAGGGGGCGTGAAAACGCCGCCATTATTATTAATGCTAATAAGCTGTTGGTCTAAGGCGCTTTGTGCATGAACTTCTAAATTAGCATCAAATTCAGCATGAAATTGGTCTTCAAAAACATCATTTACCGCGAGCATTTCTGTACGAATACCGCTCATTTCACCTGGGTCGTATTCACCTCTGGCTAAGGCCTCATCAAATACAGCACGCGAAGATTTACCGTCCTGTGCAGTAAAGCCATGCTTTTCGGCAATTTTATCCATTGCTTCCATGCGCTGATCATATGTGTCATCAAACATGGTTTGCAACCTGTCGGCACGTAATTCATCAAGAACGGCTATCGGGACATCAATCGCACTTAGTGTTTGTCTGATGTCCGGATCGGTGAGCTTGGCATAATATTCGTTTAATGCTGTGCCATTGCTGTGAATGGCTGTGATTTCATCGGCGCCTGCGATAGAACAAGTCTGCGTAGCCTCTTCATAGGCCTTGATCTCTTCTGCGTTCATGAAGGAACCATCTTCATTTCTTGGTGCACGGTCAAGGGCGTCTTCTATGCCTTCATCTAAATAATATGTCATAGATTCGTTGATATCATTTGACGCAACGGCGCTAACAACTTCTATTTCTTCGGCGCTAATTAGATGTTGTGCATGATGCGTAATTTTAGCAAGAGATTGCGAAAGATCCATGCCAATGTTTTTGCCCATTTCACTAATTTTGGCGGCGTAGTTATCGTCATGTACCATGCTCTGCATGGCGTTTATGTTTTGGCGCGCAAGTGCGTAGTTGAGTGATGAAGAATGATTATCTTTCTTGCTGGTTTCAAATCCGCCATTTTGGTGACTACTTATGTGGCTCTGTTCACGCACACCTTTTTTGTGGACGCCGTGCTGTATAATTGTGCTGGTCAAGTCTGTTTCATGGTGCTGTGCCATATGTTCAATGTCTTTATGCGATATATTGACATGCGAAAACGCACCGACCAATTGGCTGTGCATGTCTTCTCTTAATTTGTCTGTAACATATCCGCTCATGCGTCTGATTATATTCCATAAACAGTTAATTTAGAATGAATTAATATGAGTGTTTTGGCTGATAAAGACAAAAAAACGCCCGATAAGTATAGGTTATCGGGCGTTACAGGTACTAGAGACTAAAAACTTTTATAAACGAAGAGTTGGCGCTGCAAGGGCGATGGCCGGTCTTGGTGCGCCCATTAAATTACCCGCAATGCTCGTGCCGCGTAGCATATTCATGCCATCTTCTGTAAGCTCATCAAAATAATTGCTCGCAGAAGCCCAGCCTGATTTCAAACCGCCCGCCACATAGGCATAACCATTTGTGAATGCAAGAGCTGTGGCATCAATGCCGCTATCGACTTTGCGCGCGACATAATCATAACCGTCTTCGATAGATTCTGAAACAGATTCTGCCGCGTTACAAAATGCATTTTTAAACTTGCTATATCCATGTTTAACGCTTTCTTCAATGCTTTCAAGACTTTCATGTACATAGGATGTTAATTTTTGCGCTGTGTTTGAAACCCAGTTGGCCGCTTGCTCTGCAATTTTATCTATAGAGTTAACGCCAGTAAGCGCTGATGTTGACCATGCTTGGTTCAGCATCATTCTTTGTCTTTCGGCGTTTAAAAGATATGCGGCGTTTCTAGCTTCACTACGGTCCGTGTGACGGTAGCCTGTAATGCCTTGCATATTCATCATGTTTTGGTTTGACGCACGCTTGCCTTCGGTTTTGTTTAAACCGAAATACATATTATCTTTAAATGCAGCGTTAAGGTCTGCCTGTGTTTGTATGTATTTGCCTTTAATATTCGTGCTTACCATTTTCTTATCTTTCTAATAACTGGTGCATTGAAATGTTATATTTCATGCTTCAGTATGTTAACTATATACCAAGAATAAAAGTTATGCAACAATTATTTTTTATGCATAACCCGTATGTATAAATATGCTTTTGCGTGCGCGGCGAATATAAAAATTGTGGCTTAAGCTGATATGGTGGCTTTTTCTTTGCTGTAATTAATGTTAGATTCATGGCGCTAATTTAAGCATTGAATAGCAAAAGCGAATTATAAAGGTATACAGATATGAATATTCATGAATATCAAGCAAAAGATTTATTAGAAAAATTCGGCGTCGCCGTGCCAAAGGGCATCGCAGCGATGAGCGTCGAAGAAGCTGTCGCAGCTGTCGATCAGCTACCAGGCCCTCTATATGTAGTTAAATCGCAAATCCACGCAGGTGGGCGCGGCGCGGGTCATTTTACAAATAACCCAGAAGGCAAGGGCGGTGTGCGCCTTTGTAAGTCAGTGGCAGATGTAAAAGAAGCCGCAGAAGCGATGATGAATAATGTTTTGGTAACAAAGCAAACAGGCCCAGAGGGCAAAGAAGTACAGCGCCTTTACGTGACGGACGGCGTTGATATTGAAAAAGAATATTATTGTTCTGTCGTTCTTGACCGCGAATCAGGCCGTGTGACATTCATGGTTTCTACCGAAGGGGGGATGGATATTGAAGAAGTCGCAGAAAAAACACCTGAGAAAATCGTCAAAGCGTCAATTGACCCTGCGACCGGCATTTCAGGCTTTCACGCGCGTAAGCTTGCTTTTGCATTAGGCCTTAAGGGCGCGGCAGTAAAAAGCGCGGTAAAGTTCTTCGTTAATCTCTATAATTGCTTTGTTGCGCTTGATGCATCTATCGTTGAAATCAACCCAATGATTTTGGTGAATGACGAAGTGATGGCGCTTGATGCGAAAATGAATTTTGACGAAAACGCATTATTCCGTCACGCAAATGTGGCAGAATTGCGTGATGAAACAGAAGAAGACCCGAACGAGAAAATCGCTAAGGACTGGGAACTTTCTTATGTGCGCCTTGATGGCAATATTGGCTGTATGGTCAACGGCGCGGGCCTTGCAATGTCAACAATGGACATTATCAAGATTTACGGCGGCGACCCTGCAAACTTCTTGGATGTTGGTGGTGGCGCAACAAAAGAGCGCGTAACAACAGCGTTCAAAATCATTCTCTCAGACCCGAATGTTGAAGGCATCTTGGTTAACATCTTTGGCGGTATCATGCGCTGTGATGTTATTGCTGAAGGCGTTATCGCTGCGGCGAAAGAAGTGAATTTGAATGTTCCGCTTGTTGTCCGCCTCGAAGGCACAAATGTTGAGCAAGGCAAGAAACTTATTGCAGAAAGCGGCTTAGACGTTATCTCTGCAAGTGATCTTGATGATGCTGCACGCAAAGTTGTTGAAGCAACAAAGGCTGTTAAAGCGGCGTAAGTCATTCTTGATAGTGATATTTATTTAAAAAAAGGCTGCTTCATTTTGAAGTGGCCTTTTTCAACTTTTCGTTGTGGATACGTTGACGCAATAAATCGCGCGGTCTATAAAGATTTATCATAAAAATAATAAAAATATTCAGGGACGAAATATAATGGCAAAATTTACCAATATAAGAAATGATGACCAAACGCCAGTCATGGTCGATGTTGAAAATGTCGCGGTGCTTATTGATTGCACGGATAAACATCAAGATGGTTTATATTTAAGCGATGCTCGCCAAGGGCGCATCTATAGCATGAATAGAAAAGACTGGGATGTTGACGGGGAGAGCATAGCTGAGAATATCAGAAAACAAGGCATCGAATTTATGAAGTTGCCATTTTTCTTTGCGGATAAAGATTACGGGCATTATTACGTGAACCCTGCGGCGGTGGAATTAATATCAGTGTCAAAAATCTTCACAAAGCCAGATGATAACAATAAATATGTTACCTTACTTGCAGGTACGCAGCGCGGCGATGTCGTTGAAACGTCTTATGTACCGCTTGACGTTGCAGAAAATTTGGTTGAAGCCATTAAGCGCGCGAACCCCAAAATGGTCGAAATCACATCTGACATGGCGCGTACAAATATTGTTCAGGGCGGCTTTACCTTGCTGGATCCTGCGCAAATTAGAGCGGTGCGCCCCAATGGCCGCAATGAGCTTAATGTTAGTTTTATAAGTGATGCAGGCATATCGCTGCGCGTTGCTGAGTATGATGCGATTAGAAAAGATAATAGCGATTACCTTAACCGTTTGGTGAAGAGGCTTATGGGGGATGGGACGATGGATGAGCTGATTAAATCTATTGGCGACCTTAATGCGCTCATGCCGCGCTTGCAGCGTCGTGAAGATCTTTACACGAAAAGATTAGTCGACAAATTCGCCGAAGCCGTACTGGATAATGTCGATGGGCTTGTCAAGATGGAGCAAGCGACCGGCGCTTATTATGCACGGCCTGAGTATATATCATCAATCAGAATGTCTGGCGATAATGCGCTGAATGTGACATTCAATAAACTTGCCAAAGAGCAATATGCGCCAGATATGACGATTGAATATGCGGATGGTGAGGCCGCGCGGAGCGCAATGGATAAAATCATTAGGTTGCATCAAAAACTATAAAAATCCGTCGCGTTAGTATTTTCTTAAAAAGCATTTAGGCATTATAGCTTGGATGCTTTTTTATTTAAGGTTAGGTGCAAGAAGAGATGGCGAAAGATTTATCAGCCCTAAGGGATATAGATGATGCCACGCTTGCCGTGCAGGTAGAACCAGAGCTGAAAGCTTTGGAAATCATTCGCCATGCGAAATTAAAAATCCTTGCGAGACGAAAAAAAATAGCAACGCCAATCGCGCTGATTATTGCGCCGTTTACCGCTTTTATTGATTACATGTTGATGTTTGGTCGCTGGTTGGATGATGATTCTGGCTTTGGCTTGACGATCTTATTTTTGGGCGCGCTTTGGTATTGGGTGACGGAGCCCAAGCGCCAATATGCAAAAAGCTATAAGAAGAAAATTTTACCGCAAATTGCACTAACGCTTGGCAATCTACACTATATTGCCAAGGGGAAATTGATAGTTGATAGTCTGAAGGCTTCAAAAATTGTCCCGCGATATAATCGTCAAGAATGCGAAGATTATTTCTTTGGTGAGTATAAGGGCGCAAAGATAGAGCTTTCAGAAATTAAGTTAGAATATGAAAGCGGCTCAGGTGATGATAAGCGCGTTGAAGTCGTTTTTGACGGCTTGGTTTTTCTTATTCAAGTGCCTAAACAGATAAGCGGTCATACCGTGATGCGCCCCAATCAGCACGGTTTCTTTGAATGGTTTAATAAAAAGAATTTAGGCTTAGATAAAGCAGACCTTGTTTCCCCTGAGTTTGAAGATATCTATGATGTTTATACAAATGACCAAGTCGAGGCGCGCTATCTTGTCCACCCCAAGATGATTGAAAGTTATACTAACCTGTCCAAAGAATATGACGGCGGCAGGCTTTCCGCAGAATATTATAATGGCCGACTTTTACTGATGCTGCCAAGCAAAGCCAAGCATTTTGAACCCGCATCCATTCATATCGCAGCAACAAACATTCAAACGCTCATCGCAATGAAGCATGAGCTCCTCTCCGTACTATCTATTGTCGATGAACTCGAGCTTATGAGTCTGGAGTGACATATATACCGCTTATTTAATAACAGTTGTATTTTTCTTGCGTTCTAGGGGCGGGGGGGCGCTGCTAAATCATAGCCAAATTTAAACATCCATTCGCTGCCGTATTCTGCAGTGTATAGCTCTACTCCATTTTCTCTGAACGCGTCTTTGGCTGCTTTAAACACGGATGAAGTCTGCAGAAAGTTGTTTTGTAGATCTTTTTTTACTTTAAGTACAGGCACATTATAGTAATCAGCAGTCTCTATAGACGGTGTTGCCTCAATAGAAACAGCAGCTTCGCCAGTTTTTATATAGTTCTTTAGCTGGCTTGGAGTTAAGTTTTTAAGCATTTTGTGCAGAGCATCTTCGGCCTTTTGGTTGAACGTATCAACAAAGCCTACATTGTGCTTTAGGACGTTTTCATATTCTTGATGGGATTTCAAAAGTTTGCCTACGCTCTCGTTAATTTCTGCTTTTTGCCAAAATTTCTCTGAATCAAATGCATAAGTCATTTTCCTGCTCCTCCATTTTTTTGAGGAACATTACATCAGATTGAAGGTTATGTCAATAGCGGGATTCTTATATTCAAAGGCTATGCGCGTTGTAATCTGTGAATTTTACAGAGAAATAATATTGTTTTTGTGCATCTGTGCGCTTGGCTTGTTTTTCTATGATCTCAAGCTCTAAATCCATATTGGCGGCATTGAGGGCTTCTCGGAAAGCTGAGAGCGCTTTGGAGTGAAGCTCCAACTCGTCGCACGCCGTTTCACTATTGACCCACGGGGCTTGACTGTTTTCATGCATGGGGTAGATGCGTGTGATGTTTTTGCGGCAAGGCTGCTGTGTGTAGTAATGCTGCACAATGTCTTCTTCACTCAGGCTGTTAAATAAACGCGATAATGCCCGATCGCCAGCGGTTAAAAATTGTTCTAATTCTACGTTATATCGTGTTTTGTATATTTCTTGTTCGTGTAAAATCTTTGCGGAGAAAAGCTGTTTGTCCATTTTATGAACGTTTTCAGAAGACATAATATTGCGTTTAACCTCATAGTGTTTGTGTTTGCTATAAAGTAAGGCACACTAACACCCGTGCAGCTATATGTCAAATTCTCTTTGGTGGAAATGTGACAATATGATTATTCTCCTACGATCTTAGAGCTACTTAACCGCGGCGTTCAACGGCGAGGGGGCCGAAGCTTTGGCGCTGTGACATGATCTCCAATGTGTTGATATTGACATGTTCGGGCATGGTTGCACACCAAAATACGGTTTCGGCTATATCATCAGCTTGCAGCGGGTTTGCATTGGCGTACACGCTGTTGGCTTTTTCGACATCGCCTTTAAAGCGATTAAGGGCGAAGTTGGTTTCTGTCATACCGGGTTCAATGTTTGAAACGCGAATATTTGTGCCTTCAAGGTCAGCGCGCAGGGAAAGAGAGAACTGACGCGTAAAGGCCTTGCTTGCACAATAGACATGCCCGCCAGGGTAAGGCCAGTTACCGGCGACCGAGCCGATATTAATAATATGACCGCGTTTGTTTTTGTTCATCAGCTGTAACGCTTTGTGGGATATGGATATAAGTGATGTGATATTTGCGCTCACCATATTTAGGCTGTCATCTAATTGACTATCATGGAATTTATCGCCGCCCAGTGCGCCGCCTGCATTATTGATCAGCAGGTCAATATCTTGAAATTCTGCGGGCAGGGTGTCAAAAGCGCGCTTGATGCTCTCTTCATCATTACAGTCAAACACCATTAAATGATGGTGAACGTCAAGTTCATCAGAAAGCGCCTGCAATTTGTCGCGGTTACGACCATGCAGCACCAATTTAATGTTATGTGCGGCGAAGCGCTGTGCAAATTTCTTACCAAAATCGCTTGTTGCGCCAGTGATTAAAACGCATTTAGGCTTATAAGCAATCGTGCTCATGCTAAAGATCTTTCTTTGTTTTATGGTGCGTTATTAAACGAGGCCAAGTTCTTTTTCGAGAAGGCCGCAAAACATATGTCCTAATGTGATGTGCATTTCTTGTATTCGGGCGGTGTCGTCATGTTTGACGCATAAATTGACATCAACCATACCACCTAATGGGCCGCCATCACGCCCCGTTAGCGCGGCGGTTTTGATGCCCATTTCCTGTGCAGATTCGATCGCTTTAATCACGTTCGGGCTTTTACCTGATGTGCTGATGCCGACAAGTAAGTCACCTGCGCGCCCCAAAGCTTCAACTTGGCGTGAGAATATGAAGTCAAAACCATAATCATTGCCGCAAGCGGTAATAGCAGAGCTATCGAGCGTAAGGCAGATGCCTGCGATTGGTGGACGATCTTGGAATAATTTGACCGATAACTCAGCTGCTATATGCTGTGCATCCGCGGCGCTGCCACCATTGCCGCAAAACATAATCTTGCCGCCATTTTGGATAGTTTCTACGCCAAGGGTGAGGAGGGCTTTCATGTCATCTTGCATCGTAGAAAACACTGTTTCGACAACGTCAACATGCGCGCTGTGTGTGTCTTTCCAAAAACCGTCAATATCAGTTTTAAAGCTTTGTGTGCTCATCTCAGTTTTCTCTACTCTATTAGAATTGGTAATCACGGCGGTTATTCTGAATCTGTGATTTGGTTAAAATAAAGCCCATCACGACGCGGTAATCTTTTGGATTATGCGCAGCGTCATAAGGCATGACATATTTAATTTTTTCAAGCTTAGTGATTTGGCCTTCTTTGGCGCCATATTCCATTGATAATGTTTCAACCTGTTTGTTGATAATGTTGTTGTCTTTATCAAGCGTGGCGATGAAATAAGGGTGAGAAACAGTTACGGCATCATTAGGTTTAAAGCGCCCCGCATCACCAAGCTCAGCGTAAAAGCGAATGTAAATTTCAATATCGGCTTTATTGTCATCAGGTAATACACGGCATGAGCTTTCGAAATGCGCGATATTGGCGGTGTATTCTAGGCCATCAGGGTGTGGCTCGTTATTATCAACGTATTTATCAACAATGCTTAGCTCTTCGATATATTCAATGCGCGGGCATTCTAATACGGCGTTTTTGCCGTCATCAGAAGAATTCCTATCATCATCATTTTCGCCTTTCTTCTTTGCTTTTACGCTGGCTTTGTAACGTTCAGATACTGTTGGTGTGAATATTGAGCCAACAGAAAATAAACTGTCTTTAACGCTGCCGAGATTATGACTGATATCAGCGCCAGAACATGCGTTAAGCATCAAGGTTAACGTAGAAACTAAAGTAAGTCGTGTGACGAATTTCATTGGTCTATCTTCTTTGTGATTGCTGTATGCGCCCTACAATAAAGCAAATAAAAAACATGGCAAGTTTTCATGGGATGTACTATATAAAACTCCATGGATAAAACCCTCGGATAAAACGGATGGTATGGAATAGTTTGATGAATAAAGAGCTGAAAATCCTTTTGGCTGCGCCGCGCGGCTTTTGCGCCGGCGTTGACCGCGCGATACAAATTGTTGAATTGGCAATCAAGAAATATGGTGCGCCGGTCTATGTGCGCCATGAAATCGTCCATAATAAATATGTTGTAGAATCGCTAAAGGCGCAGGGCGCTGTTTTTGTTGATGAGCTTGACGAAATTCCTGATGATGGTCAGCCCGTTATATTTTCTGCCCATGGCGTACCAAAGCAAGTTCCGGCGGAGGCGCAGGGGCGCAATATGTTTTATATTGATGCCACATGCCCCTTGGTAAGCAAAGTCCACAAAGAAGCTGAAAAACACCATAAAGCAGGGCGCGAAGTTATTCTGATCGGCCATGTTGGTCACCCCGAAGTTATTGGTACAATGGGGCAGCTCCCCGCAGGTGCAGTCAAGCTTGCCGAAACCGTGGCTGATGTTGATGCGCTGAAAATTGATAATCCTGATGCGCTGGCCTATTGCACGCAAACCACATTATCGATTGATGATACGGCAGATGTTGTCGCGGCATTACTGGCGAAGTTTCCCAATATTGAAGGGCCGTTTAAGCAAGATATATGCTACGCGACCACCAACCGCCAAGAGGCTGTTAAAGACATTGCCGCAAAATCTGATGCTGTGCTGGTTATTGGCGCGCCGAATTCATCGAATTCAAACCGCTTGGCGGAGGTCGCCAAGGTTTATGGCGCAAAGAAATCACAGCTTATTCAGCGCGCAGAAGATATTGATTTTACGTGGCTTGACGATGTAAAAACCCTCGGCATTACCGCCGGTGCATCTGCGCCAGAGGTTTTGGTTAAGGAAGTCGTTGATGCCATTTGTCAGCGCCGTGAAGTTAGCGTCGAAGAAGTTGTTCTGCGTGAAGAAAACGTTGTCTTTAACGTTCCTCGTATTTTAAGGGATAACGCACAGGGCGTGGCTTGACGTAACTTTATGGCTTGTGCAATCTATCGCTATGGCTGTTTTTACCAGATTAGATTCGCAAGATATTGAAAATTTCCTAAAGGACTATGACCTTGGAACGTTAGAGCGTTTTGAAGGCATAATCTCTGGCGTGGAAAATACTAATTATCACATTTTCACCACTAAAGGACGTTACGTCTTGACCGTGCATGAGGGCAAGGTCACGGAAAGTGATTTGCCGTTTTTCTTAGGTTATATCCAGTTTTTACGCACAGGCGGCCTGCCGACATGCGAAGTTATTACCCAAAATGATGGTGCGCTTTATGGCTTCATTAAAAATAAAACCGCCGCGATCAGCGCATTTTTAGATGGCGAAGGTACAGCCCCTGATGCCGTGCAGCCTGCACAATGTCATCAACTCGGCGAAATCCTTGCCAAAATGCATAATATGGGCGGGAAGTTTGATGTACAGCGCGAAAATAAAATGGGGTTAAGCGTCTGGCATAATTTATGGACACAAACGGCGGCGCAGGCGGATGATGTTGTTCCAGGTCAGCGCGCGCTGATTGATGATGAGTTTGAAAACATTGCTACGCTGTGGCAAGAGCTGCCCAAACGCAATATCCC
>Ga0209503_10000040_pt1 | contig 86195 bp, 52 predicted proteins | sample SouAtlMetagenome_2_FD_187448 | JGI IMG/M metagenome (GOLD analysis project Ga0209503, IMG submission 187448) | Marine eukaryotic phytoplankton communities from Atlantic Ocean - South Atlantic ANT15 Metagenome (SPAdes) (version 2) | ecosystem: Environmental > Aquatic > Marine > Oceanic | place...
ACTATATACAGAACGACTTTTTTTTTTCCTACGATCCATCCTGCGGCAGTCACATTCCCGTGCCTACATCAGGTACATCTGTACCGTAGGTACCAGGCCTACCGGAAGTATCATAGAAGGGGGGGGCTGCCAGCCAAGACCAAAATAACGGCTGGCACCGTGCGCACCAAGCCCACCGGACCTCTGAGTGACGGCTGCTCGACTGGGAAGCGCCTAGTCCTCCAAGAGTCTGCTTTCAAGCATAAGAAAAGCATTACTAATGCGAACATGAAAGCCGCACCTAGCGCCAAGACACATCGACAGAAGGCTTGCTCCGCCTGATTCGGGCCGCAGCAACCATCATGACCGTTTTGACGTCGCGAGAGACTAAGAACTGAGGACAAGTGCAATCAATCATCCCCGGCGAGTCCGAGTCGAAGAAGCTGCCGGCCTGTGCGGCAACCAGAGCTGCGGCGCTACAGCGATAGTGGCCCATGTCTAACTTAGTGGCCCATGTTTAACTTGAACCCTGCCGCGATGAAGCCGCAATCGGAATTTGGGCGGGAGCGGGAGGGAGGGAGGTTCACGTTTATTGCGATTACCACCGGCGTCTATATAGTAACTATACTAGTAGTTAGTAGTCTGGTGGCGCGTGCGACCTGCCCGTCCGTCCGTAATGATATCGTCCTTGGGTAACGAGGGAATGCTTCCTTGGTCGGTCGCATGTCAAAGCATCAGCGCGGGAACCGCGTCCCTTCCGCGCACCCGGTAGTTGCCTGGTTAGTGGTGGTTAAAGGCAACTTAACTTGCCAGTGAATGCAGTAGCTAAATAAGGGCCGCACAGAATCGCGACTACTCTACAAATTGCTCTGTAATAAAATTGAATTGTTTTGAAAGCTACTGTTTTTTATAGGACAAACAGTTACACGCCTGCCTGTTAGCGCGGCTCCGTGTTTTCCTCAGTCCCGAAAGCAACCGACGCTAACACGGTCACTAGATACGCAACCGCAGCCTCGGCGCTCATAGTAGCAACGAAAACTCGTGCGTAGTACGCTATCGACGTAGAAACCCGCGAGCTCAGGAAGCGCGGGCCTCACGCGCCAGTAATCCATTTCTAGCGTGCTTAGAACTCACGTATTGACGTGCGTAGGTTGCCGCTCCGTAACCTGCTAGGTGCGGCTTTTACCATGCTAAAAAGCAGAGTTATCTTGAAAAGCAGAGTCCCGCGTGCGCTCGAGCACCGGTCATGCACGCAGGAGCGCGCATTCCCTCGCGTGATCTCTTCAAGTAGAGGACGCACTCAAAATGGGTTGGTGTCACGATTTATGTTGTCCTTTACTAGTTTGCCGCCCGACTTTATATTGGAGTTCATTCGACTGGAAGTTACAATAAAGAGCCTAAGTGCCTGTTTTACTAGTACCGCAAGGCAGGTTAACAAAAAAGTCGTCACTTGCGAGTTGACCCGGACTCGGGCCACGGCGGTACAACGAGCCTAGGGGCCATCGCGGCCGGAAGTGTGCAGAGCCTCGACATTCCGTAATCCCTCTCCGCCGCGACTTCGGTTGCTTAGGGCCTCGCGAAGTTGGATGTTCTTAGAACGCTCTGCGGCTGCCCGTTGGCAGTTGCATGCTCACAGCCCAAAAACTCTAAGAGTTGGCCCCATCACTAGGCGACACCGAGACTGTAGGATCGTCTCGCGACGCAAGACGGTCACACGATGGCGCATTAATTTGACCGTAGCTTCGCTCAACTGCCCTCTTTTCGTGCTTTAACGAATATAAACGACCTGATTCAAGTCGGAGTGCCTTTGGGCAATGAATCGAGGCCAACGGAGTGCTTTTGACCACCTGGCCTGGCTGGTCAATGGCTCGATATGCATTCACCTGTTGAATACGATATGGCAGTTTGCTTTATGGCTCGTGGTCTCCATCAGACGCCAGCGCGAGCTCGAGCTTGCTTCATTTGCCAACGTCCTCAATAACTGAGTTAATTAGGAAAGACAAGTTCCTTCGGACCTAATTCGACTCAAAAGATACATCCGGCTCGCCATCCAAGTGCGCAGCGACAGGAGCCTGCCTGGATATAGAGCCAGCTGTGAGCGCTAGGGCCTAGCTGTTCTTAGGTCGTGACAAGGCCCCTTCCTCAACAAATTGTACTAGTTATTGCCTTAGTAGAGACCGCAAAATGCGCTTTGCTGAGCCGCGGCTCAAACAAGGCAGCGACTGCCGCCAACTCCTCGTGGACTGGTCAATACCAATTCACTCTCTGACGTTGCAAGTGGTTCGATTGGCTTGTAGGGGTATGTGCGACGGGTGCTCAAATCACATTCGCCGATTTGCGCTTTTGTGATGCATAGATCATTAGTAAATACCACGCGTCTTTAGTCACCCCGGGATGTATCTATGCTGTTTAATCACCACGTGCATGATGGAAATATAGACTCTAAATCTATCGAAGTTTCAGTGACTCCGATTCACATGTAAATAAGGGCGCACACTTCCAGTCGGCTCTCGTGCATTTCCACAACCCGGTTGCTGCGGTAATAAACGGCGCGGACTCGAGTTCTAAGTGAACCTAAACCCGAAACGCCACGAACTCGAAACGTTTAAACAGTCTCTCGCGAGACCAAGACCCTAAGATGATCTCGCTGTTGTGCGTATACGTACACTAAGTTGACCATATATACTATATAGCAGCTATGCGCATCCGCGCGAGATATGCCCCTTTCTGTTGCTGAAGAAAATTTGCATTTCAGCATGCGTCTTTTTCCAGTGTGGTGCTTATTATTGTCGGCGTTGGTGCCACAGTGGTATGCCATACATATCGACAGGTTGGTTGCCATTTCGACATGTGTGTGTCCAAGGTACAACGATTGATATATTTCGGGCGAGAAGAAGCCCGGCGAAGAGGAATATGATTCAAGTTGATGTCATGATCTCGCCTCCCAGCCTAGGTGCACCCCCAAACTATTTTTCATCAGAGGCCGTCACTGTTGCGTCCCAATTGCATCTTGGGCGACCGACGAGTGCGAAGCGAGCAGTATGCATGGATGGTTCCCATTTGTTGAACCGAGCCCCTCGAAGGTTTGACCGAGGCCGATTGAAGGTCTCGGTGCCGGCGCAATTCCAACGCAATTCCAGGAGTGAGGGGCCCGGGCCGCGGAGAGGGAAATCGTCACTTTGCCAGTGCGCTCTCCGCCAAAAAAAAGCCGAACCGACTACCCGCGTTCACGAGGTACACACGCGCCGGGAGTTTGGTCGTGTATCTGTGATTCGTTCCGGCGCTCCCTCGGCAACCGCGTCGGCTCGCAGTTTTTCTCGTCTAGTAGGACCGGTGGGTGTCCGACGCGCCGCACGCACGCCCCCGACGCGCCCCACTGGCATGCCGGTGGCGGCCAACAAGATATGCGCGCTCACGAGGACAGCAGTGAGTCGCAATCTCGATTTTTGCCGAAAAAAACGAAAACAGCGCGCGAGCCCTCGGAGCCGTGCTGCGCGGAGCCAAGTGCTTAGGCTAGTTGAGTGAGCTCTAGGTCCCTCGCACGTCACACTCGCTTAAGGTTGTGTAAAATGGGCACTTTGACGCTCTCTCTCGCGATCCTCGCACCTGGCAATGCCTTGCTGCCGATGCGAGCACGCCGTTTAGCGCCTGCGCGTGTCTCAATGGACTACATGAATCCGACGGCTGGTGGTAACATGGGCGGTCCAGCGGCCTCGACAAAGAGTCAGATTTTGACCGAGTCACCTTCCGGCAAGAAGCAGGACTTCCTCGAAGCCTCGCCCTATTGGGATCAGGCCACGGTTCCGGTTAATACCTGGAAGAACAAATCCCCTTACACTGCAAAGGTAGTTTCCTGCAAGCGCATTGTTGGGCCCGAGGCGACCGGTGAGACGTACTTTTCCGCGCAGTCCAACTAACAAAATCAAAGTCATCAGCGAAACCTTAATCGTCGCAGGTGTCATATCATCTTTGATCACAAAGGAGAGATGCCGTACTGGGAGGGCCAGTCGTATGGCGTGCTCCCACCAGGTACTAATCCCAAAAATGGGAAGCCGCACACGGTTCGACTGTATTCAATTGCATCGTCACGGTACGGGGATGACATGTCTGGTCAGACCTCTTCGCTGTGTGTCCGCCGCGCGACTTACTGGGACCCTGAAATGGGCAAGGAAGATCCGGCCAAAAAAGGTGTATGTTCCAACTATCTGTGCGATAGTAAACCTGGAGACGACTGCAAGATGACCGGTCCATCTGGCAAGGTCATGCTCATGCCCGAGGAAAATTCTAAGACAGATTACATCATGGTTGCCACTGGCACTGGCATTGCCCCGTACCGTGGATTTATCCGTCGCCTTTTCACCGAGACTACTCCTGCCGGTGAAGCATACCAAGGCACTGCGTGGCTCTTTCTTGGAGTTGCCAACTCAGATGCCCTTCTCTATGACGAGGAATGGCAGGCAGTTCTTGCCAAGCACCCCGATAACTTCAAACTTGACTATGCCCTCTCAAGGGAGCAGAGCAACTCCAAAGGAGGCAAAATGTATATTCAGGATAAGGTAGAGGAATACGCTGATGATATTTTCAAGCGTCTAGAGAATGGCGCAGTTATGTACTTCTGTGGTCTCAAGGGTATGATGCCCGGTATCCAAGACATGCTCCGTGGTGTCTGTGCCAAGAAGAATATTGATTATGATGAGTTCATAGCCAAGCTCAAGAAGGCTGGGCAATGGCGAGTTGAAGTTTATTGAAGCATCCATTTAGGTATCATACGGAGGCTGATAGATGTCAATATAAACGAACGAAGGAAGAGGTGGCGTCTGCCAGTGAGCTGGTGCAACCGCCCGGGAAGACACCTTGGCAAATAAATAAATAGAAATAAATACCGCCGCCGGCGTGACTTGGTCCCTAAGAAGTTAGCCGGAGACATTCCCACTGGCATATGTATTCATAGGGCCCGACTCGGAGTAGCGCCGGGTACTAAGTGCTGGGCTCAGGCTCGAGGAGTACCCGCCCCGGGCTAGGTTCCTGTGGTTGCGTAGGTCACGGTCAGTCAGGCTGCAGAAGGTAGGTTCTAAGATTAGGACGCATCCTCCATGAGTCATAGCTAATTAAGATAAGTTACCCTGGTGAAGCTTAATACCGCATGGAGACTTAGAAATTTATAGGGGGGTCAAGCGCAATAGTCGACGTTGATTTGATTTTTGGCGCAATGCGCGTTTAGCCACGCGCCGGCCGAATGGCTGGAAATTTTTACTGAGGCAAGTTCCGTATGCTAAAATAATGGGCTGTGCAAAAATTGGCACCATGCGGGCAGCCTCGCGCTGAGAAAGCACCCGGCAGGTGCGACGCGGTGTGATGGTCCGAGATTAAACCCGCCCCAAAATCGCCCCTGAGACGTATAAATTGAACCATAATTACCGTGACGGAAACTTGAAAATTATTTTCCGAGCGTTCCATATCTATACAGGGCTCAAAGGGATTTTCCGGTGTTTGGCTAGGCCGAACGTTCAAGGTCCCCAGCACCCGGAAGAACCCAGCAGCCTGAGAAGTAGGAGTAAGTTTGGAGGTCGGAGGGGGAACGCGAGGGGGTCCGTGGCTACCTATGACTACCTTGGAGACTTCGGTGGTGTCATCTGTTAAATCTAGGGTGCGATTTACGTGGAAAAAACGCGTAAGTTACACGTAAAGCACCGCTACAGGAGATCCCACGTAAAAAACGGCGTAAAAAAGGAGGTATCCAAAAGTCCTTCCCGAAGCCGGCGCTAGCGGCCCTCTAAGACTCTAGCTCGCGATCAGCAGCTCGCAGAGTGTGGCTGCCCCAAACGTTGTCAGAGCCGAGCCAATTGCTAGTTGCATGCTGTTGCGAGCAAGGTGTGCACTCTAGGTGTGCGCTTATGCGCCGTGCTCGTGCTGCTATTGAGCTGCGTGGCCACCAAGGCCTTGTTTAGGCGCTCTGGCTGCGTGTGTGCGGGTTTTACAAATAAATGCACGCGTAAATTACGCGTAAATTACGGCGTAAATGACGCTGGACCGTTTCTCACGTAAAGAACGCCGTGCGTAAATCGCACCCTAGGCATATTTTACCACCTTGTGCCCGTGTCCGACTCGCCGGCGGCGCACACTAGATGACTGGTTCTCTAGTCGGGTACGGAGGAATTACCCCTCCATCTACTTCAATTTACGTTGAACATAAGAGTTGGGCTGCAGGACTTTGGTTTCGGTGTCACTGGTCAGGCCGCCGTGAAGTAAGGTTCAGATCTCAATTCCTACCCTGGACCTGGAGTCTCAGTGGAGAGCTGAGCAGCAAAATGGGTGACTAGTTGGATTTTGCTAGTTGGGAATTTGCTCTCCGCGATAATCATGCGCCGGCGGCGATGGCCGGCAGAAAGTTTAGCTCGTTCACGAGGCATCCGCAGTGTTTCGAATGATATCGCCTACCGCACAAGTTCAGTTCAAACCAACAATATAGTGAAACTGCGCGGTAGATCGCTATCACCGGCATCGATCACGGTTAGCATAGACACACGGAAGTATTTGCCACAGGCAGTTCCTAGGTCGACATTCGACCCATTGTAATGTATCACCTGGCATTTTGAAAGCATTGCATAATATTCAACCTCGCTCTTGCGGAGCGGTGGCGTGTTGTTAGCGATAAGCACAAGTTTTGACTTATTCGAGCGGAGAGTCTTAAGGGATGTTTTATAGCCTAGTGCGACCTTGCCACTCTTCATTACGAGCTGCAGCCTGGAGTTCAAATTCTCTACCTAATGGCTTATTGTTACATCGGTCCGGACAGAATGAGACGCGGAAGCGTGCCGACTTCTTTGACTTCTTGGCGGGGGCCATATTTTGTGTCGGCGATCGCGAGCGCGAGCGAAGTTACAGTATACTAGATGTACACTAGATGTAACTAGTAAAAATTCTAGCTCTGCCCAACTCAGGTGGTAGGCTCTCCCCCTTATTAATTGCACCGGCACCCTCGCAGGCTAGTCATGCGCAGTGCGCCACGCGCAGAGCAGTAGCTTTGGGGAACTCGCACTGGCAGACCGCCGAGACGGCTACCTCTCAACGCGCGCTTGGCTTTAAGCATGCCAGTGACGCGGAACTAGCACAAGACAAGTAGGATCAGTGGGACAAGTAGTCTCATCCGATCGGACATGCGGCCGCGGGGGCGGGTGCGACGCAGTGGAATAGAGCGAGAGTATATACTAAGATAAAGCCACTAGGACCAGATGAGACGAGGATACGGTGCCTTTGGACACACGGCGGTTTGCTTCATGTTGAATACAGCTGCGCTACTGAATACAGCTGCCCCACATGCGCGCAATTAGGATCCTGTCGCAATAATGCAAACGCTAATCAGATCGCGAGCCAGCCAGTGTAATCAACCTATCGAGAAATTCTCCGAGGTCTCTCTCCTTAAACTCATTGACAGTAGGCATGGCACGCTTGAAAATTGTTTCCCCGGATGAAATCAAAACTAATTCAGTAGCATTTGATAGCCCGCGGGATATGGCCATTTTTGTTAGTGGGGGGCTGCTCTCTGAGAAGCCAACTTCTGCAGAAAGTGCACACGAGTATACGGGCGCGGAATCATGTCTATTGAGATCGAAAGCATGTAGATCACCGTTGGCATGTAGAACAAAAAATATATTTGGGACATTCGGTGACCATTTAAGGTCGCTGACCACGCATGTTGCATTCAGTGCTGTGCATCTAGAGAAAACATAGTAAGGCCATGTAATAAGTGGCGTAGCAAGGTTGATGTGGTGTACTCGGCAGCCACCATCCAGCTGGCCAACAACGCAAAGTTCTTTGAAAAATGGAGAAAAGTCGAGGCAGACCGCACGTGTACCAGAGAAACCGTCAGGTAAGGTAGACTGTGGCGATGCTTGATATGCTTTTGCAACTTTCTTCATTGAAGTTGTCGAAGGAAATAGTATTCGAGGCTCCGTTGTCATACCCAGAAGTGAGCACTTGACTAGATGGCCGTTACTGAGACAAACCTACACAACCGTGCGATACGGGGGAGGGGGGGGGCAATAACTGTTTTCGCTCAGACTAACAAGATACTCGTCGGACCTACCCGGCAGAGTAGCGAAGGCTGATATGCAAGGTGGGAGAGGGCCGAACTCATTGTCTTTGGATATTTTCAGATGGGACTCCGTGCGTTCTCTGGCCGGGGACTGCCCAAAAGATCCTCCAAGGGTTGTTGGCACTGATGACCAGACCGTAAGAGAACGCAAACAGATAAGACGTGGATCTCGCCCAGGGGCTGTGGCATTCATTGTATCTATCGTGTGTGCAACGACACCTTCAATATTTAGTGGTGAATCGGCCACAAGCCAAATAGCAAGAAGTCCACAATCATCAACACTGAGCAGCTGGAATGTTAAGCATTTATCATGTATTGGTGATGTGCATGAGCTCAGCATAGGGCATAGCTCGAGAATGGTGGATTTATGAACAGTCTCTTGTGGATTTGAAATCACGCCTCCCATCATAAAAGGTTCTTCTGGGTGCCCATCAGGCCTTGACGTAACAACCATAGACAAATCCCATAGGATTATTAAACCTGTCGCGCTACCTGCCACTACACACAGCGTACCGCTTGGCGCAAAGCAAGCACAGGTCAAGACTGACTCTTCACATAGAAGTGCAACAGGAGTGTCAGGGTGCCTCACATCCCAAATTGTAGCTTGGACACTGTTCTTGTCATCCAAGAGAGGAGCAGCTTTACTCGGATGAAAGTAATTTGGACGGAGCGGTTCTTGTAATAGTGCGATGAATATGGAAGTGTGGGTACGCGAAAAAATCAATTTAGTTACTGACCTACATTTCCTGCTGGTGAAGCAAACCAACATCCTCTCAGGACAAGGCACCGGTTCCGGCTTTGGGGACTTGCACAATTTGGCCCACGGACCTGCTTCATGAAGTGGAGGATTACTAGGCTGGCTCCGTATCGCATTGTGTTCAACAGTGGCATCATCTGGTTCTTCGGTGTGTGGCCGAATCAATGCCATACAAGTCGCAGATACTCGGTGCAAAAACCTCAAAAGCAGCTCGTGTTTTACATAGGTACTAGTTTTAGCACCGGACCATGTCGCTAGCTGCCCGCCTTTGCGATTACAGACCTTCCCTTGCAGGCTTTTCGCAATGAGATTTTCGAAGTCAGTGTCATCAATCCCATTTGCGAACTGCATTTCTGCGTCTCTAGTCCAAATAGTATCAGCCTGCATTCCTGTGCTGATTAACTCGTCTGCTGTACCTACTGCACGCCTGCAAGAATGGTTAAATAACTTGGTGCCTCAGGTTGTAAAGACACTTACTCCTTCATACGCTTTTTTGCGCTGCAGAGTCGAGGTCGGTAGAGCTGATATTCTGTTTGAGGGAGCTGATCAAATGCAATAAAGCGCTCAGACACCAAGGCCAAATGGCCCTGGAGCCCTCGTGCGCGGTGGACGGCTGGGTCAAACCAACCAATGAGGTTTCTCGGATTTGCAGCTAAGTACTTTGGCTGTTTCACATCTGCCAAAGACTTGGATTCAGTCTGCTTTGCCCTCCTGTCGTCTACTGCTACTTCTCTAGCAATTGCTACTTCGGCCTTTCCGGTCCGACTTAACAGGTCAGAGTTTACGTGGATAGCTGTGAAGCTTTCCGATACTGGCCCAGACATGCACTTCGCAAGTGTTGAAACCAGCTGCCTGGGTGCTCCCGACTGAAATTCCACAGCGTCATCAACGTCATCTTCGTAGTCCTCGAAATCGTCTTTGTACTCATCTATGGCCCCCGATGACATCCTTCTAAAGGCTTTCTAATTATACATTAATTATTCGGACTGTAGGTACCGTACCTGCGGTACGGTACCTACGGTACCATGGTACCTACGGTATCATTGCAATACCGTGGCGGCTTCCTGATGAGTACACGGGCTCAATCAACTAAATCAATAGCTATAGTTGGCGCTAGGGGATTCACTTCCTCCCAAGAAACTGGCTATTAAAACTCTAAATACCGTGTGTAATACTAAGCAAGCATGTCTGTGGAGGAAGTACGCTTGCGTCATGCTAGGCGGCTGTCCAAAGCACACCAGACAAACTCAGTCGAAAACGCAGGACTTCTTGTCCATGCCCAAAAAGCGCCTCGGCTATCGAACCCGCACACGGCTCTCTACTCCATCATGTTAGAGCAATGTCGCTCTTTCGCTATTGCCCTTAGAAATGCAGCTCCACGAATAGCGCGAGCGTGCATGTGGTGGTGCGACGAGATGCGCTCCGATGAGCATGCACTGCTCAATTCTGCCATTACAGAAATGGAAATGTGTCTCGGTTACGGCTCCGGCGGTGCGGGATGTTGTGCGTCTGCCGGCTTGCTCAATCCAGGAGCACAATCAATAGCTTATGTCGCAGCTAGTCAACATGGTCGCATAGGGGGGTGTAGTATCAAAGCCGGACAAGGCATGGCCTTCAAATGCATTGATGAAAACAAAACTATCGTAGTTCCAAATCTTTACATGGCGAAGCGCCTTGGCGTGCATGTTTCGAAAAATTCGCGCGATATTTTTCCTTGTGTTTGCACGCCATTGCGTGCAGAGTTTGGGCGGCCAATTGGTGTACTATCAGTTGACAGTTTGAGTATCGATACCGATATTCTGGCTGGGAATGCCAACCCAGTAGATTTTCATGAGAGACTTGCTCCCTTTTTGGAAAACAACGATGAGGCATGCAGGCGCGTTACATTCTGGAGAATGGAAAAGCAAAGCATGGTTAATCCTGGCACTCGCATAGCTGCCCGTGTTATCCACGGTCAAATTTCCAGCATTGAACGACGTGGGCACCTTGGCTCTGTTTATGGTCTCTGCTGGGAAGATGGATTGTGCGAGCATAATATACCTTTTCGAACAATAAAGGAAAGGCTCCGCTCGACGCCAGCACTCTTCGGCATCGGTGTGCCGTGTGATGCTGCTCTTCTAGGTTTTGTTGAGTACACTGGCAAGGTTATTGGAGAACAATTGATAAGGTTGATTTTTGCGACCAATCGAGTGCAATAGTTTGTTTGGGCTTAGGCTTCGACTAAGAGTGCATGCCAGCGACATCAAGCAGGTTCCTTACGTGCCAAATATCACCATCACAAATCTGTTCCACAAAAGTCTTGCATCAATGATGTGTTGCATAGTCCATGCAGAAGCTGCAGAAATTTGGGAATATGATGCTCACCAACAACTGAGTGTAATTGCTCGGATGGGGCATAACTTTGCCTTTTGCACAATGTCAACTACAAGGCGTTTATTGGAGATACCAGCACATAAGCGATATTTGTTTTGGGACAAAATCAAGGGCGGTTTGACCTTTCCGATGCCCTTTGTTAATCATACTATGGTTACTCCATTTGCTTGCTATCAACCAAAAAAAGAGAAAAAGGGTCTTCTATTGGTGACATTATGCGCATTTCACAATTTGGACGCCAATGATCTCATTTTCATTCACAAAATGGGTTCTGCTCTTACAAGTGCACACGAATGGATGAGTTTGCGCGAGGCTCGAGCACAAATGCGCAAGCTTGTATTGCAACGTATTGGTTCAATGTGCCTAGATCATGGGACTACAGTGCGTGAGCTCATACCGGCACTCCACACTCGTGTGAGTCAATGTTTTCCTCAATCATCTGTTCAACTTGGATACTTGGAACTTGGTGGTGATCGTGTAACCATCATGGGTAATGTTGAGTATCGTCGGAACAAAAGCCTAGAATTCGATTGTGTTCCTCCTGCAATATGTGCTAGTTTGACGGTTTCGAATCCTGGTAAAATTCAGCGAAAGGAGTACCTGCCTGGGACAAGAGTGCAGGTCCAGTATGGGAAGTTGTGGTATTTGGCTGTCATACATTTAAATCGAGGGCATCTCACATATGATGTGACTTATGATCTTAAAGATTGGATGGGAAGGCCCATGCGTGAAGCTGGTGTCCCGATTGCGCGACTCAAGCCCATACCTGCGAGGCCATTTAGGGGTTTTCCACAGTGCCGGTGCAAGGTCAAAACGACGGCGCACGACGACATACACTGCTGGCCATATCTTTTGGTACCTTTAGGCTGCATGCGAGGTATTATCTACTTCAGCTCCTGGGCAATTTCAAGCCCCGAACCTAATTTTGATGAATTGAACATTATTGGGTTCTTACAAACTGTTGGCATTAGTTTAGGAATGGCGATGGACGATAAAGTTCGTGGTGGTGCGCTGCGGTACATGCGATCGTTCACTAAGAATAGTGTGTCGCTTTCGAGCAAGGAGATTAAAAAGAAAATGATTTGGCTACTAAACGAGTGTGCAATGCTTGCGAAGTCTCTTTTGCTTTACAATTTAGTAGACTTACACTCAAATGCTTGTTTTTTGCCGGTGAGCAAAAACTCAAATATGACAAGTCTTATTATACGCTGCATGGAGATATCAACTAATCTGAGTCTGCTCGATTCGTCTCTACTCGTCGAGTCAGATGCAGTATATACTGTATTTTTGACCGTTTTTGATGAAACCAAGAAGGTGCTCAATAGTCGCAACTCAGCAGTAGTCAGTTCTAGGAGTTTTATTTTTCTCTCGTACAAAGTAGAGTCCGTCAGTTTGACATTTAAGCCAACTCGTTATCTCTAGGTCAAAATACACAGCAATCACCCGCGAGGACATGGCATTTTGTATGAAGCTTAGTGAACTTGCCAAAGTACCATTGGCCCAAATATCTACCTTGGAGCAATCGGCTTTATTGAGAATCAAGACTCTCCGGGCACTGGAAGCACTGATCAAGCATAAACCTGCTGAGCTGTCACGAAGCTTACAGGTTGCCGGCACACACATTTCAGAAGCCGTTAATCGGCTGAATGTATTTATTGCCTATGTGCTACCAGACGATGGTCCGCTTCGTATTGTGTGGTCTTCAACTAAGCCTCTGAAGGCGGGACCAAGCGCAAATACCTTATTAATCAAGCGCAGATCAAAGCATCTTATGGTTCAATGTCTAATCACCAAGCAACCCATTGTTTTTGAGGAACTGGGCGAAGCAGCGCACAAGCTGCATTACTCAAAGTCAAGAGGTACAAAGTTTTGGCCTTGGATATGTGCACCAGTGACTACACGTGGCATTCTTGTTTTGGATGCGGGGCTGCAGTCGGTTGCCTTAAGCTCAGGTGACTTCGATTTCTGTGAATCAGCCGCTACGATCCTTGGGTCCACTATTGATATGCAATGCAAAGCATCCGAGTTGTCTGTACTCCGACAGATGGAGCATTGTCACGGCAAACACCAGGTGTCTACAAGGGACATATACCTGAGAGGTCTCGGCGCCATTTACCGTCAAATGAGTTTCCCGTGTCGCCTGTCAGTATTGCAAATGCGCTCGTGGTCATTCGAAGGTAATAAAAGATATAGCAGTGGGAAATGTGATGTTTCATTGACCGCTATCACATTACTGCTTCGCTTGCTCAGCATTCAAGGTCCCTATGAGCTAGTCACCCCTCTAGTGGGTATTATGTATCTCAATAATGTTGAGACCGGGCGAACTTATACAAAAGAACAAAATCCATCATGCTTTGAGTCAGAGTTATTCTCGATCCCGCTTAGAGTAAATTGGTTGTCATGTCGTCTCCGGGTTGAAATTTGGAAGGTGGAGTCTGAGCCGAGGTCATCAAACCCTCTCAAGGTCGCTCGTTTGATTGGGTCTGCGGAGCTGAGTGGCAGCTACTACCTTCATTTATCCGACTGCTCACGAGCATATCCGCTTGTTGATACGTGCTATCAGCCGCTATCACCCTCGCTAAGACTCCTATTCGATCTGACCCTTCAAAATAGCACGGCGTTTGGTCCCTCCGCGGTACCCGCCATATCCACTTCACTATATCAAGAGCGTCCGCACCTGCACTTAATACGTGCTTCTGTTGAGAGTATGCTACCTCAGCCTGGGCAATATATTTGCGTTTTCTGTGCGGAAGATGGCTCTGAATATGGCAGGACACAAACCTCGCCTCATACAATGTGCCCAGAATGGAACAACTTAAATATATCTCTAACCCGCATTATCTATCCCACACCCTGCACAATGCGAGTCGAATTGAGGTCTACTACATGCTACATGTCTCATCAGGTCATTGGGTCCGCTATCATTTCTGGCTCGTCCTTGATATATTTGCCCCGCAACTTGTCTGAATTGCGGCTCCGCCTGACGAATATGTGTAAAACACCAGACCAGGTGGACTCCCCGTCACAATTCGAACAAGAATATATTGTTATTCTGCTGCGCTTTGGGCAAACGAGAAATGATGTTTCCAAGCTAAATCGCAACCTGATATCATACCCAGCAGCATCTGTGGCCCGCCTGGTCAACGGCATACTGGAGTTTCGAACTGTTGCCATAGCTCCTGATGCTCATTTCAGAGCAGAGGCCAGATCCAACGCGAAAACTTCGCATGTTGTACCATTCAGTGATTTTGCAATTAGAATAGGTGAGCGCATTGTTGGACCAGCTGGCGGAACCTGCTTTGCTGTTGTCATATCCTGTGCTCCAGGCGCTTTAGGCAGAGAGCATATCTCGTTCATTGATGATGTTACAAAGTTGCTGGAAGCTAACATAAGGCATTTGCGTCACAGAGAACTTCGCAGCTGTGCTCGAGCTCATGGGTTCAATCGAACGTTGGCTGTTTGCAAACAGTGGGCCAGTATCTCACTGCCTGAGCTTTTCAATGATGTGCTGCATATTTCAAGCCGGTGCTTGCCTGGCTGTTGTGTATATTTGTCATTACTTCAACCTGGTGGAGACGAACTAAGATGCGTGGCGTCTAATACTCAAAGCAACATGTACGGAAAAAGGTTACTGCGAGGTCAGGGGGTCAGCTTTAACTGCCTGGAACCTGCAACAAACAAAGACATTGTCGTTGGCTTGAGCACTGAGCACGTTCATGTTTTCAATCAACAAAATTATGGATTGCCATACCTTTGTGTCCCACTGAAACACCACAGAAGTAGATTGGGTGTGCTAGCTACTGACACGTTCGAATTTGTCAGTAAAGTTTGCAAGGGACCTAAGGAGCATCTTGAGGACGGAGTCTTGGAATTCCTCAAGGGGCTAGGAGCCATCGTGGGGCGAGCCATTGATCTGCGAAGAAAGTGTGATTCTCTGGCTTCGTTGCATATCAAGCCTTTCCGGTCTCCAGCTGCGATATTGAACATGTCCCTGCGTGCTATCTTCTCAAACATTATATTTGCGCTTGCTTGCGAATTCTGGCAAATGGATGAGGAGCGAAAGCTTCGTGCCATTTTGAGCGTCAAACCAGGCTCCAAAATGTTTCTTTATGGTATTTGGGGTGAACCTAGCTTGATGAGCACAATATACCCATATACGACCGACATGCTCCTGGGAAACTTGCTCGATGCCATAGCACATGCCAACAGAATGGAGCCAAAGCTGATCGGTAAGCCTTGCCAGATGATAATCATTCCTTTCATTGAGCTTTCAAAATGTCATGCCATTTCTCTCGTACCCACACGAGACTTCAAGCCGTGTGATGCAGCTCAAAGCTATATTATGGCAATTGCAAAGGGCATGCAACGCATCCTAATTGAGTTTGATTCTTCCAAGAGCACCATCAGGGCGCAGAAACACTAGGAATGCATGGGAAAAACCTGAAAGGCTGTCATGGCCATCACCACGAACTATGCGTCATAAAAGACAGACAGATATCGCTGCTGGAAACAGCCACGCGGGGCACTTGCGGTGTGTCCGTCCCAGATAGACTAGAGAGGATGCCAGATGAGTTTGGTCAGATAGCAAACGATTTAGTGGCCCACGAACGTTGCGACTGTGCCTGGCTCGGGCGTTTCGAGGTGGTCTCGAGACTAGCTGACTACCAGACGACAATTCATCGAAACGGTGCCCGGTCCACACCCACGCCCTCGTGCACGCAGATTAGCGGCGAGTTTGTTCTACCCCGAAGGCTAGAAGTCAGCCTGAGGTCACTGTCACCAGGCACACTGACCCATGGGCCGCCCCCGTTGCCAGAAGCAGGCAGTTTATTTATAAATTATGCCTCGATTGAAGTCAGGGACGTAATCGTGATCTGAACTTGACTTTAAGAGACTTTTACGGCGGTCTGATTCATGGTTCCGAAACCAAATTTCCTGCGAAGTTCAGCGTAAGTTGGAGGGGGGGTTGGTGGGTAAATTTAGCAAAACCCGTCCTAGTGTTCTAGATGTCCAAAAACCAGGCCTAAACGGGTAAATGCGGTTTCACCAGGCCCTGTCCTGTGTCTTTAGTGGCCTAGAGAGCTCAGGAGGCGGATGCTTGCACCGCAAGAGGCGTGGTTACCAGTACTAAGTCCCGGCCTCAGCCTCAGGCTGGACCCAAAACCAAAATAAGCTTTCGGAAAAAAAGCCAAGGGCTACTGGATTACCGTGACGTCCCTGATTGAAGTACATGGTTTATTATATTACTTTTTTGTTTTTAGTTGTTTAACTTTCATCATCATGTCGGCCTAGCAAAACACCGGAAATTCCCTTTGAGCCCTTTGGAGATATGGAACGCTAGGAAATGATTTTTCCGTAATTATGGTTCAATTTATACGTCTCGGCCCGGCTCGGACCATCGACCGCGTCGCAGCCGCTGCTCTCCGAGTCTCAGCGCGAGGCTGCCCGCACTGCACCAAAACTTTGCACAGCCCATTATTTTAGCATACGGAACCTGCCTCTCGGCAAAAATTTGCCGCCACTCGGTCGGCGTGTGGCTAAATGCGCATTGCGCCAAAAATAAAATCAAGTTGAACGTCGACTATTGCGCTCGACCCCCCTATAACTTTTGAAGTCTCCACGCAGTATTAAGATTTGCAGGCCCGGGGTAATTTAGCTTAATTAGGACTCGTGGAGGATGGGTCAATTTCTTATTCGAAAAAATTACCCGGGGTTACCCGGGCCCAATCATTATGATACCACTCAGGTAAATAAATAAATAAATAAATAAATTAGGGAAGACCTAAAAAAAGGAACAAGCTCCTAAGAGCCTTCTAACTGCTCGGTCAGGATGCCCAACCGGAGCTTCGAAATAGCAGTAAGATAACGGTACAACGGATTTTCAATCTCCCGGGGTAACTTGTCCCCCATGACCAGCCGACAACGGTACTCATCAGTCAATTGCCGTGCGAGGGGGCAAACCGAGTATAATCTCGCAAAAAATGCCGCGCGTTCTTCCTCGAAGGCCTTACATTCAAACAACGTGTGTTGGATTGTTTCCGACTCGCGAGATTCGCAACATTGTCAACAATGGCATTGCGCGTATCACTGGCATGCCGCGGCTAGTACTAATACTACGGATCCTGTCACGTTTAGACCACGCCCCCCGAGCGGCTGATGCGTCTAGGTCTACCCTAGTTTCTCGGAGCGGAGGTGTCGTGGTCTATACTCGACAGGTACGGATCCGGGCAATTTGAAAAACGGGAACCACACGGCCCAGGGGCCAGGCCTGGCCCCGCCGGAGAGCCGAGGCTGGGGGACCTCCCATTTAGTTTGGAAGTCACAACTAGTCGCTGTGTCCCCCTCCCTTGCTGTTTGAGGACGGATCACTGCCACGGCCTTTTCGCCAGGTTCCCGAATGTTGATTACCTTGCTCAAGGGAAGTGCCTGGATGTTGTCATCTCTCTAAAAGATGCGAGGCTAGCGGTGGCCTGGACCTTCTGGCCGCCTCCGAGTTTTGATAATGTTGATTTGGTGTGTATGCGTGGCATCCAGCGCAAGAGTGCTGCAGTAGGAAATGGCGGCCAGCAATTCTATCCATATTTTGAAGAAGCAGTATCTAGGCTTTATTGTCAGGTGGACATACCCTGCCATAGTAAATCCAAACCTACATCGAAATGAAAGATGACATGGCAACGAGTCTTTGCAACACTGCCACACACCGAACAAACATGATTTATGATCGGATGTACGTATGCCGCTACAATGAACTGGACGTCTCGATGTGTGACATTATGGATATTCATCGCACGTAAGCGCTCAAGAACTCCACTCGTGTTGGCGTAGGGCAGGTTGACTGCAATAGCTTCAATACCCACGTTTTGAGTAAACCCTAATGTATCCTCTTTGTGTGCCTGTATTGCGGCGCCAGTCAATTCACCAGAGTCCCGAAGTGCTTCTAGTGCTGGCAGTAAGCTATGACAACCGACTCTCAATAAGAAAAAACCAGAGATGTTCTTACTTTTGCAAACGCCGAGATATGTCAACATTGAAAGAAGTGCTTGCACAACGACGGTTCCCTAGATTCATACGCCATCGGCGGACTGATTTCTGCGCAAATTTTGATATATTCAGATACAGATAGACATATTATTGGCCTTACCTTGATTTCTTCTGTTAGCTTGACTTGAATTTGTTCCGCGTGGACAATATTGGGTGCATCATATCGCAGATGCAAGTCCTGAATTGATGCCAATGTAGCAGGTCGTGAAATTCGCGAGGGCCCAGGGTTACAGACACAACTACATCCAACGCACCAATCATCCATTTGGGCCGATGGATCTTGAAAGAATGGCCGCCAAATGCTGCTGTCCTTTACATTGTATGATAGCAAGTGAGGACTGGTATCTCCTTGTATATTCGCAAATATATTTTCCGCAGTGAGAATGCAGCCGATGTCAATTAATGGAGATTGTTTATGACTCGCGACAAATACATCTCCAGTGCACGGATTCCAGAAAGAAACACCACCGTCTCCTGAGTGCGTGTTTTTTTGCATCACATAAACAGTGTCTCCCTCCGGGAGCCCAGAGCCAATAACCAGATACCATTCCTCTGACGCGGAGTCAGAAGTGGCACCTTTCAATTGCAACCAAATGATCAAGTTGTGCAAAAGTATCCCATGCTCTTCCCAGTCCCCGGCACCGACGTCAAGAAATTCCTGTGAGGTGCACCAAATATCAAGACTTGCGCATCCAAATGATTTCCAATCTTCCAGGAATGGGATAAGGCTAACAAACCGCGCCACTTGGTTGAGACAACTTACGCCCGGAGGTGGTGTTTGTGGACTTAAGTAGCGACAAATGAGAACTGCATCTCCATTCATATTATTCCCAAAAGCTTGAACGAGGCGTTTCGATATGCGCCCATCGACTGGTCTTTTAATGATTTCATTCATATTTTCAAAGTAGATTCTTAGCTGCTGAATCCAGCTTGCACCATACCGAATAAGCCGCTCGTCTTCCATTGAGGAAAAGACAAGTGGATCTTTGAACGGTACTGACAAAGGGGGCCGCAAGAACACAGCAAGGTGCAGATATGACGCAGCCTTGGATTCGTATGTCGAAGAAGGACTTTGCCCCTGGAAGTCATGGGTACGTATTGTAATCAGAGGTGTCCTTAATCGAAATTGACCCTCCAAGTATCCATTGACCCCACTGTTAGAATACAGCGTTATGAATGGTATCTCAATATCTCCGATGAATTCATGCCTGGTAGATGGATCTCTGTACATCTCTTGGACCCGTTGGGTAGGTGTTTTGAGAAGTGACTCTGAAAAGAGGCTCAGCCGTAAACAGTCGCTAACATGCATCAAGCTGGTTGGTGAAAAGTCCCCCAAGGTTGGAATAAATGGGAAGTCTAGGGTCTCTTTCCAACGTGGTGTGCGTCCCATTGCCAACATTGTGCGGCGAGAATGCTCTTGGAAGGAAGCAAGCACAAACTTCCCCGAGTTATTTCCAGCTGCCTTGGCAACATTGTCACTATCCATCGTCTGTTCTAATGGGAAATCTGCTACTTGATGAGCGGAGATGATCTGCACCAGCAATGAACAATCTCTAGCTGAAGATATCATCATTCGCCGCTGACGCGAAGGCCGAAGAGAGCGTCTGCGGCGTGCTGTATACTCCAAAGCAGCATCAATCAATCCACGTGCACGTAGTTGTGGCAACGCATGTCCTTCGCTGACTAAGGCTGTGAGTGGGAACGAAGAAGCTTTTTGTGATGTGCGCAAACGAACAGTGACGCTGTCTTGAACTTGTTTGACAAATGCCATTACCTGTTGATCTCTCTTCAGGCCAGTAGTATCTATAGTACCCCCCCCTCCCGATTTTTGTTCTATTGTTTGCTTTCCCAAGGCCCGCTGACCACGAATATCGTCCTGCATAATGAATTTTTGCAGGAGAACATTCGCGATAGTTGCCATATCTGTGGCCGGAACAGGTTCACTCATCAATGCAGGTTGATGCATCCTGAGTCTTAGAAGGCGGTGTCTTTGGGAGATTGGTGCATGTTTGTATTTATCAAGTGCAAATCTTATGCGAGAACCAATAACTTCTTTCGGTAGCTCACACATTGACGCATCTTGCTGTGCTTGACTCGGCTTGTATTGAGAATGAAATACCTTGCGGGCCTGAACTGCCCCCGAAGTCACCTGGTGTCGATACTCGCCGGTACGAAAAGCTCTCTGTGATGCCGCTTTGATGCGGGTCCCCATCATGCGCCCGCGTATAAATGAACAGGAGCCCCTTGGATCATTAGGATCACCTTTGCTATCAATTTTATGCGTCTCTGAAGCACAAGTCTCGGGTGTCCGCAGCCAACGGCATCCATCTGTCATGCCTGCATCCAACTTATCTAGGCCTTTTCGCAAGCCACAGGGATGCTGTTGGTTAGAGGATCGCAGCGATTCCGAGAGAGCGTTTTCAGACCCGGCAGCTGGGTCGTATGAGCAGGCTTTCAGCTGTTGATCTCTGGCTGTCCAATACAGGGACACTAGCGCAGCACCAGCGAGCTGTCGTTGGCTGACCTCAAACTGCAGCCATTCACTAAAAGGTGCCAGCGAAGCAGCGTTCACAGCGTCATGACACGCTGATATACCAGGGACAGGCACAAATATTGTTGCAAGGTGGACGTCGACAAGAAGTCTCCTGCGCCAGAACTCCACCTTGAGTTTCATAGGATGCCGAGCAACTATTAATCTTAGAGGCTGCTCAATCCGAATTGTGAATGCGGGCCAAGCGACCGCCTGTGGTAGTGTCGTAGCAACCCGCCGACCATTCAATGATAAAATTGCATAGAGGTGCTGTTGTCGCACACGCCGACGACGCATGAGCTCTCGGCCTGGTAGTGATTCTTCGTCATCAGCTGTGAGCCCAGCAGTAGTGTACAGCTTCAAAACAAAATCGGTCCTCATTGTTAGTGTTCTACAACATCGCTTGAATCGTGCAATGAGGCGCTCTTGAGAGGGACTGTTTTGGTTCTCTGAGGCATATTGAGCAATACGTGTGAGCATTTTGTGAAAATTGTCGAGTAGTGGCTGCATTGTTCTGGAATCAAATTCAGGAGACCGACTGATATTTATGGCAACTAACTTCGCAGGAGTAGATACGAAATTCTGATGCTGGCGCAGGCCTTTCAGCTGGTTCCAAGTAGTGTAGAGCGCCTCCGCGATCTCATTCATGGCTTGTTGTTCAAGTGCCAAGGCATCTAAGGTCTTGAAGCAGCTTGAGCTCAGCTCAGTTACATCTGCTTCGTGCTCAACTGACGTGTCCAAGTTTTGTTGCACCGCATCCAGTAACTTGTGGAGACGGAGCCTTAGGTAGCTAGTTTTCTGAAGTTTGAGAATACGGTGGTACTCCCCGTATAATAGCCGCATTTGGGCATACAGTCTGTCTTCAGAACCAAATAGTGGATGCTCATAGAGGGCCAACTGGGTTAGTATTACATGCAGTTCTCCATGAGTGCCCGTCAGTGATGTATTGCTAGTGTATTCGGGCTGAGAAATACGTGTAGAATGGTGTGCTGGGGTATCGAGTTCTGCAGAATTGTATAGAGGTGGACGTTGATTACCGACTTTAAGGGGATTTGATTCAACTCTTAATGTGCCATCGTGCGAAAATAAATTCAGCATGTGCGATAAAGGCTGGTGGCGTAAAGCCGCTTCGAAGAAGAAACGTTCACTAGCTCTCGATTCATCCAACTCTAGCAGCAAACTAGCCATTGGTGGGGGTACAGGAGTATAGGTTCCAGTCCTTGGGTCAGGACTGGATGCAGACAGATCTCGGTTAGATCTGACCGACATGGACTTAATTTGGGACCAAGCGTGCACAAGTTTCCCAGTTTTGTTCTTATAACAGGGAGCCTCCGGAAAATCAGAGAGCTCTTCCTCGTTTAACAACATGTCCTCACCGAAGAGACATGGGCGAAAAACAACACTCGACGAACGCGACAGCTGGACCTCTGCGTCTGCACCGTTATCGAAGAGTTCGGGCAGATTATCCGCGCTTGATTCAGGGCTCATGCCGAAATTAGATATTTTAATTTGAGTGCGGCGGGCTCGTTTTATTATTGTGTATATCTCGCGATCAGTTTAACTTACAACCGTCTGCCGATCAACTGGGGTGTAGGTACCGCTGTTAATGCCCCCATTGGAGCCCAAAACTCCGTTGACGCCTCGCATCCGCACAAAACCCGAGGTTTCCTCGTCGATATCGCTGGCGAGGCCTCTGGCGCGCCGGGCGTTTATCCGCACGCTCCCGACTCGGAAGGGCCTTGCGCCACTGGTTCAGGTTTTCCGAATTTCGCTGAAGTCGCACACGCGCCAACCGTACATGTGTGTCAACTCGGAGTTTCCATGAGGAGAGCCCCCGATAAAAGTCCAGAGACGAACTTCAAGTTTCAGCCGGCCAGGGGACTCAGGCTCTGGCAAGTCAAAAGCCAAGTTAACCCCACTACTCAGGTTTACAAATCCTGGAGCTAGCAAGACACGGCACGTGCGGATCATGAGAACCCAGAACCCGGAGACAACCTTGCCACTGTGTCAGAGTCCGAGTCGACGGGAAGATGAGCACGACTCGGATATCATGATATGAGCAGGTCGCCGGTCGCCGGTGGGCATCATGATGGGTCGAGGTCCCTCGGCCTCAAATCTCCGGCATGTGGCTCAACGGGAATGAGAGGTTGCAGCCCTCGCCCCGGCCGCGTAACTCTGCCAGCCGCGGACCTCCTTAGGTCCTCCTACAAACTCATCGTGACAGTGACTGCACTGCCAGTGGTAGTCTGAGGGCTGAGAGTGAGACTGGGGCCATACATAAGTAATTATCATGATGACACGGTGACGCCACTTCTCCCTGCGGAACTTGAAATGCCCTCATACATATGCCATTGGCACATGTCACCGTCCTCGCAGCCTGAGTGGCGCACCAAACACGAGTCCATCGCTTGGCGGCCCGGACCGCCCGGTGGCAAGCGCCCGCCGCAGATCCCGTGGTATTTCGGGAGATTTATTCGCGGCCGCGCGGGCGCCGCTTTGGGGCCGCCTCCTGGTGAGCCGCAGCTGTTGGGCGCTTCAAGCTGGAAGCCACGGCGACGACTGGCTTTCGACGCGCACGCTGCAAGTATGTCACGGCGAGTGCCAGAACCCTGCGCGCCCCCCGCCCCTGGCGGCTAATCCCCATAAAAGCGGGCACACAGGGAGCTCTTTCAAACTAGCGACCGTGACCACTGGCACGTCACGGTAGGATCATGATAACTTGAAGTACCAGGACCAGTGCCCGAGTCACGGACACGGTGCGAAATGGGATTCAGGGTCAAACCCATCGGCGTGGGGCCACCGTGACTCGGATCTTTCCTTGATCATCATGATGATTGGCAGCCTGCCAGTCAGTGCCAGTGTCAGTGAATGCCACTCGCAGTTGCGCGCCGTCAGGCAGCGTAGGGTCGTCCGAAACATAATGTATAGTACTTCCGGATAGATCAAGTAGTCCAGGTAGCTGTAACTTCAGGTAGCTCGACTCAAGTTGCTCGGTATGTGAATAAGCGTATCTCTCAGACGACGTCAAGCGTTATTTTAGAAGTAGGATGACGCGGGACGACCAGAATGATTACCTGGAACGAGTTCTAAAGTCTCTTGTGCTGGACGTGAATAGGCTCGCTGCTCGCGTCCACCATCTGGAGAGTGCCCATGGCCCTGCAATCATCAAGATCAAGGAAGAGATGAGTGCTCTGACCGCCAACCTCCAAGGGTTTGTCTCCGTGGACGATCTAAGCGAGAGGCAGCGCCGGGAACGTGAGTGTTACGTGCGTCACTCAAAAAATGTGTTGAAAAAAAGGTGGGACAGTGGTCCCCAGCTACCCGACCCCCTTGAGTTGCAGGCATATGAAAAAAAGTCTTCTTTGCCTGATTTCTCCCTGGAAAGTGTGCACGTACCATTCGAGTCTACGAGTCGACTGCGAGCAAAACAACGATGGCGCTGGGTATTACTGAAGCTCAGCATGCGACATATTAGGAGGAGAGTTCCCATGTCGAGCTCATACATTTTGCAACGACGGTCGTTTGCCACGCGTCTTCAGGAGCTGGAAATACGCACGAACCACACGGAATGCCGCGTACGCTGTATTTTAGCGCAAGCAGGACCTGATAAGTTTACCAGGGTAAATCAAATGATAAATTGGCTCAACAGAGCAATAAACGGAGACGAAGGTCGAAATTTGGAAAATGCACGGGGCATTCTTCGCCGACTTGCAACCGTGGAGGAGAAAATGAGCAATACGCATGAGCTTGCGACTAAAGCAAACTTGCGTAGCGAATTGACTGAAAGACATTCAGAATCTTTAAAACTTGAGATTCAAGATGCTGCGAATCAGGGAGCCAACGCATACAAAGCAGCGATGTGTGTCAAAAACAAACTCGACGAATCAGAAATATCTTATAAGACCAGGCTCCCTCGTGCCCGTGCCCGAGCTAGCTTAATGTTGCGATGCTTGTTAGATACATGCTGCAATGCTATACAATCGAGACATGTTGCTGCCCTGCCTGGGGGTACCAGTCTGATTAAGAATCGAATTTCACCGTTATACCATCTGCTGAAAACTTCTGAAGTCACTACCAAAGAAACACCGGTGAACATGGAGAATTGGCGAAATGTAGCACGCTCCATTGCACGAAATTTATTCCTTGTATTACGCCAAGACAAGCGGTTGCAGGATATGAATAGCAGAGCTCATTCAGACAATATATGTACATTACTGGATGTGGGCGTCGACTTGCATATTGACGAAACCAACGCTGACATACTACCACTTGAACATGGCAGCAATTTAGTAGTTGGAGTCAACAACCTTTTGAATGCACGCCAACTCGTGCACGCCTGTGCCCGACAGATTTTAAAATATACGTACTTTGACTGTTTCAACTTAGGCTGAAGCGTGTCTGCGATCTCTGAATGTAGTCTTGACATTAGATGAGGGCGACGAATCGACCGATCCGGGCATGCTGGCCCTACAAGCTTGGTGTGTAGGTAAGGACGGTCCTGATGCAGAAATGGTGAACTCGCAGTTGTTTAGTTTAAATGCAGGGCTTGTTGCTCTTCAAGCCTCGCTTAGCTTTATGCCTGATAACTCAGTCGTTGAAAAATTAAAAGAAAGAATGCAACTAATTGAGCGTGCAAAAAGTCAGTCCTGTGACAACGTCGCTGCAGCAAGTATGCACAGCAAATTTGATTTTCATGCCTCTCTCGCTGCAACTACGCAGACTGTGGACAGACTAAGAGATGAGATCAGCACAAAAGCAGGATATGAGGACACGCGCATAGCTTTGAGTCTCCTCGAAAGAGAAGTGGTTAAGCTCGGTGAGACGACAGTTGAACAAAGTCAGCTTGAAACAATTCTACGTTCGAAAATAGACCGCAGCGACTTGAGTCAAATTGCGGCTCTTGTAGCAAATGGCAACTTCGACGGAATAAATTCACAAGTCACACAGACGTGGACCCGAAACACCAGATTTGTCCTTTTAAGACTTGAAACAAGATTATCATCGCAAATAGGTTGCTGCGAAACTCCAAAATCCCCGATTGCGCTGTCTCTGTTGTGACAAACCATTAACCAGGGCTAGCGTGAGCATGGAGACTATACTCCAAACACCGCAATCACCCAGCTCCAATCCAGCAAACGAAGCAAATGTCCACAGCAAAATTTACAATATGGATAAATAAATTTGCTCGCACAGGCAATGCTAGTAAACTCGTCACTCAAGACCAAATACCTCTCGGTAAAACCGCAAAACAGCTCAAGTATACTATCAGGAGAAACACCGGACATCATCAAGTTAGATAGGCTTACATCAGAACCACCCTTCTTGCCAAAGTGCGTTTTGTATTTTAGCAGGAATTCCAACGTAAAGTCTCGTGTTGGCGCATTATAGGTCCGAGGTTAGTCGATATCCACGTTTAAGACCTGTGCAGACTTCGTTGCGAAAAGCTAACTAGAACTGCAAGCATCCGGCGGCATCTGCACAACAAGCGCAGATATTTACACCGCAAGATACTGCCTCTATTGGCATCCATCGAAAGAAGCCAATCGACCCCGAACCATCACATGGAAGGCTTGGATTGAGACTCATTGATTCATCCATAGTGGTCTTAAGGATGGCCATGTGCGCATTTCAGAAGCTTCGCTCGGACGATCGTCTGCAAAAACAGTTTCAAGGTGAAGGACTGTACTAATCTAGTTCAAACGCGGGGCAAGTTGTCTGGACTCTATAATCGTCCTCTTCTGGCCCGTTTTACCTTAAAAACATTCCTTCGCCAGACGCTATGCTTGAGGTTTCACTGATAGCCTTAGACTACAGCCTGGGATGCTTCGAGTTCCCAAAACGGTTCCTGGCCTGCGCGGCCGGGTCTCCCCTATAAACGAATAATTGGAAAATTGAGGACGGAGGAGGCAGGGCTCCACATCACGCCGCTCGGGCCGACGACGCTCAAGTCCGAAGACGCGTGTTTGTCGCCGCACGCGTCCCGGCACGGGTTGCTGTTCCACTCGCGCCCTGGCTCTCGGCGTATAAAGCAGGGTCCAGGTCTCCTGCGTCAGCAACGGCACGGAGTTATCCAGTCGCCAGCCTCGGGCACTACTCGCCGCGTTCTGCTCTTAGCCGAAACGCATCGAGTCCCACTCTCAATAGCGACTCGTCGGGGCGCCTCCATGTCTGGTGCGGGGGCCTCCCCTAATTTGACATTCGAGTCCCCAGCCGCTTATGCGCCGGCTAGGCTCCGGGCTAGCTACTAGCCTGAGGTCACGAGACCGCAAAGAGGTCTTTTGCGTGCCCCAAAACAAAGTACAAGACCGGAATGGAGTAGTTTAGGGATTTTTATACTTTATGTCCCATCCTGACGGATGATACATAAAATAATGTTATGCAAAATCCATTCTTAAAAAATCGCCAAAACTGAACTGGCATCCCATCCAAGAAGGAAGTAGTATAGACAAAATCTATAAAATTAGTTCGGCGGCCTAACGGCGAGGCACGAAATTCATACATTTTGTAGGGTCAGAGCGAAGTCGCCACGCCAGGCTGGGGGGGTGTCACCCTGCACCGTAAATTTCCTTCGAGCCCTATATAGATACAGAGCTATACGAAATGACATGTCCATTTATACGTCTGCAGACAATTTGTTGGTTCAAGTTGGGGCCGGGCGGGTTTCAAGTTTATCTCGGACCATCGCCTATTGTACCTGACCATATTATTTATTAAAAATATTATTCGAATATTATTTAATATTGTTCGATGCTATTTAACAGGCATAATAGTAAAAAAAATGGTACTCCTCCTAAAAACCGCGCGCGCGGGGCACCCCCCCCCTCGGGCCGACCGCCCCGCGACGGCCCATTACCGCACTCACCGGGTGTCCCCCGCCCCGCGCACCCCTCGGCGACGTGCCTGGGGCCAAAGGCAGCCCCATAAGCCAGTCTTTTCCCGATTCAGCCCGTTTTACCAAAATTACCCCGCAGCATGAAATAATTTTTTAAAATTATCCTATACATGTATAAAATATAAATAATATAATTCGAATTGAATTTTGAAAAATATGGTATTGTAGGTTACAATACATCGCCGCGTCGCAGCTAATTTCTCGGTGTGAGGCTGTCCGCACGGTACCAAACTTTGCACAGCTCATTATGTTAGCATACGGAACCTGCGCCTCCGAGTCAGCAAAAATTTCCCGCCATTCGGCCGGCGCCAAAAGCGCCCGAATCCCCTAAAATTCGAAGTCCCCACGAACCATTAAGTCTCGCAGGGTAATTCGGCCTAAATTCACCTTAGGGAGGATCGCTCAGAATCTTACTGTCAAAACTTTCCCGCCGGTGTGGGGGTGCTAGTGGGGCGCGCCGAGGGGGGGCTGGTGGGTGAATTCACACCCTCAAGTTTAGGCTTTACCCAGATTTCTTTAACCTGCGCCTGGCTCGGCGGTCGTGATCCTGGGGCCATGCCGGTCACTGGCGCGCCGTGGCTGTCGCCGGTCACTGGCGGCCGCACCGTGACTGGCATCCGAGTCTGGTCCGAGTCTGGTCTTGACTGTAGTTCTCAGAGGGCTACTCAGGCTCTTTGCTTTTCTTAGTCCTTCTTTGGGACTCTTGGAGAGTTTCGCGACGTCCATCTATCCTTCTTCTAGTATCATGATTAAGCTCATATATCGCGCCGCCGACACATATTGTGACACACAACTGGGGTCCACAGCATTGGCATGGATCCTGGGGTCCACAGCATTGGCATCTCACAAGATCGGTTCGATGCCTCAAGGTTGCAAATTGAAAGTGCAATAGGAAATCTATCCTCAACAAATCAACAGAAGATCGCTTGCTCGCGAGCGGTGCGGGCGTTCGTGGATGCAAAAGAATCTTCACGTAGTTCAAGCGTGGCCGCCTCCCTTTTCAGGGAGGTGGAGGCAGTCCGTAAGAAGGGCTTGGATGCACATCACCTGACACTGCAGAATTTGAGATACCGCGAAAGCCGTTTGAAGGAAGAGGTGAAGCTGTGCCAGAATTATCAGTGCCTGGGATTGGTGAAACTGACCGATGAATCGCATTTTATCTTTGAATCCTCGTCAGCGGGGACCAAACCACATAATCATTCGCAGCAGCTTGATATGCTAAAAGAAGAACTAGAGAAGCGCCGATGGCTTGATGCACAAAAGAGTGCGCTACAGGAAAAACTACGCAAGATCGAAGCGGAAATGAAGAACCGGCACTCAATTCTCAGACAGCTACCGACATACCTTAATGCAGCTCAGCAAGCGTGTAGCCCATTATCCCAGCTGATCCTTAACACAGATTGGATGCAAAGGACCAACGCAAATCATGGGCAGCTGCCCCGGGCCCTCTCATTGATCTATTGGCAATTTCGTAGCCTCGTATCTGCAGGGGTCCTTAGTCCGTCGACAGAACTCTTCTTCGGACAGGAGTCTCCTGCGAGAGCAAGGTACGGGGATCTGGTGATTGAGAGGAGCATAGCTTCTTTGAAAGTCAGTTTCCACGGTACTCTTGTTGTTTTCCGCACATTGCCGTCCATGGGCAATATTGTGGTTGTTGAACCATCAGACGGAACCTTAGTAAACTTATTTCCGGGTGATAGTGGAGATAAACTTTACACCACGGCTATGGCATGGCGCCACGAGACAGTAGGCGTGGGCAAAAATGCATTGTTCCCTCACAACGTACTTGGCCGCCCTTTTAGCTGGGCACAATGGCTCGGTGGTGGGGTGACTGGGACCATAGCATGTGGCACGCTAGAGCCTTCATGTCGCTTAGTGGCCCTGCGACTCCAAGACAGGCTTGCTAGTACCACTGCGCTCCATGAACAACTTGATACCTTATCAAGGAAACCCTGTCCTATAAAGCATCCCTGCAGAATAAATTATCTTCAAACTGCAGACGTACCACCGGGGCGGCTGAACTACTCCTGGGCTGGCCCTGCACCAAACATTTATTTGTCTACATCGGAGTCGTATTGCTCCACGTGTAGATGTACATTACAGACCCCGAGAAAGGAGTTTGTTGCTAGCATTGAGTTGTCTCCTGAGTACCCCTACCGCGCCCCGCGTTTCTTTTTGCAGCCTCGCGATGGCAGCGCAGAATCCCATGACCCCCGATTGAAGCATATAGAAGCCGAGCTAAATGTAAGATACGACAAATTTGCTGACCACAATGACAATCCCGAGGGCTCTCTACTTGAGCACCAACTAAGAGGTTTTGAAGTGATGATAGTGGCCCCATGTGGCGTGAAGATAGCCGAGAGTTTATTCAAACGCACAGTTTTGGGCAGAGCGCGCAATCAGCACCTTTCTATCTAGATAGAACTTTGACATCCGATATTCCCGGGCCTTCCAACTGATCCTTACGACTTCGCTTCATGAGCCTCATAATTTACAAGCAGATGCTTGGCGGGTCGCGGTTAGTAAACCTAGCGGATGATACAAAAAACACATACATAATCCAAGATATTGATTTCCGATATGAAAACCACCCCTTTCTTCGAGTCACGGTTAGTACCGGGCAGTGACCGTGACAACTTGCAACCGTGACCGTGAAGCTTGAAAATACTACAAGTACAAAAAATACTTTCAAGCCTGAGCCTGGGTTATCCGCTGGGGGCGATAGTACCATACTAGGAAGCTTTGGACCTGGGCCGGCAAAATCCCCGGGCTGTGTCGGTTTCAACCTCAAGACCACCACCGTGACTCGGCCAGCGTGGTTCACTCAGACTGCCCGGGCCAGTGGCAACTCAGGCTTGAAGTTGTAGCAACTTGAACTGGACGAGTAGGAACCTCGGCTTTCTTGTCAGTCTTGATAGCACAGAACGTGTCACGGTTTGGCGCCAGTGGCCGCAGCTCTACCCTCAGCGTACAGGCCGCTGCAAGCCATGGCTACCGTATTCACTATGCCTTCCATAAGACTACGCACAGCAGGAGCGGGATACGCAGCGTGTGCATGGCTACGCCGCGTGCGAGACGGGGCGGCTAAGCGTGCGACACCCATCGAACCAAACTGAGTACAAACACGGGGACCGCTCCGACCGAACCGTTCCTCCTACGCGTATACGGGGGGTCGAAGGACCGGGCGGCGTGCGGGTTGGGGCGAGCACAGCAGCACTGCCCAGTCCGTAGATTGGTCCTGTCGCAACCCCCTGACGTGACGCACTCGTTGAGTCGGCGTTGTGTTGTTCGCGGTTACCCGCGGGAGTCACGCAAAGGGGGCGGTCAGTGGGGATTTTTAATCGAGATATCGTGACCGGGGTGGGTGGTAGCATCTCTCGGAAGACCCAATCGGTACCTTTGGTACTAGCTCTAGTCTGGGTTTCCGTGCGGTCTTTGCGGTTATGACACGCCCAAACGTTGTCAGGGTTTGACGCGCCCCGAGTCGTTAGACGACCGGCGGGCTCTCGCTCGAAGCGGGATTTTCGTTGGTGGTCGAAGTCTGAGGAAATTTGCGTCCTTCGGCGCAGGTGGTGGGATTAAGGAGATGGGCGGGCCGCTGTCCGCGAGGGCCTTTGGCACGCTCGTCGCCTCCCCCCCTTCGTCGCGCGGCGCCCCAATCCGTTGAGCTATCTACGCCGTCTGTGTTTGCGTGTCGCACGTGCGGCCGTTGAGAGCGGGCTTTGTATGAGTCCCGGTGCGCTGCCGGGCCCAGACCTCCTGCGTGTGATTCCTCGCGTGTCTTGAAGGGGGGCTAGAGGGGCTAGGTAAGAGCTTGGAGGGGGGGGTTTAGAACGTACTGAACCCTGCTCGTAGTCTTGGAGGCCCAAGATGCAAGCTGGACATGAACGCTGAGACTAAATGAGTATGGCTAACTCGTCAGATCTCATTTTCAGTCCTCGAGACACATTGACGATTCGAGTGTCAGAGAGTGAGCCAGCGGAGACCGCCCTGAAAATATCGAATCCCACGTCTGAGCACATCGCTTTCAAGGTCAAGACCACGTCCCCAGAGCGTTATCTTGTAAAGCCAAACCATGGATTAATTAGATACGGGCGCCAAACTGAAGTAACAATCATCATAGTGCATACGAAAAAGAAAGATATCCTCACCGAGGCACTAACCAGTCCTGCAAATTGCAGGGACAAGTTTCTGGTACAAAGTTTGGGGATTGATGCCATACTCGCTGATGAGCTTGAGTCTAAAACGTCACTTGAGCTCGCAGATGCAATAACTCAGCTCTTTGTAAAGAAAGACAAATTCAAACTGCAAGCGAAGAAGCTGCCTGTTGAACTACTACTTGACGACCCCCCTAGAAAGGATGGCTCTGGGGTGGAAAAAGGCCACATCTCCGTGGGTAAATCACCTGAATTGACAAGCTCAAGATTGATGCCTGGGACCCCTGAGGCCATGTTTGCAGAAATAGTGGCTCTACGCAAAAAGTATGATGATCTTGTGGCTTTTACAGTAAATCTAACAGCCGAACGTGACAGTATATCTCTTGACTTACCGAACTCTCATACTTGCCCCGACGGAGTGCCGCAAGATAAAACTGCATCCTTTGGTGGCTCATCCTTGAACGCTGAGAGACGCGGTATGGATAGTGATATGCCTCCAGCCTCTTCAATGACATCAGTCATCTCCATTTCACTTATTTCATGTCTATTCGGCTGGTGCTCTTCGCAGTTGGTCCGTCAGTGTGGATCATAGTTCGCAAAGCTCTTATCTACCTTCCTCCGGCCACAAACATCTGCTTGGGCAACAATCCTACACTCTCGGGACTGCATCGCAGCAAAGTAGGCCCCGCTAATAGACGATATTTGGAGTTGAGCGACTAGATGTCGCCCGGAAGCTGGGGACTAGGCCCTTGGTCGCTACTCAATCAGTTTCAGACCGAGCCTGTTTAGTATGGAGATGGTAGGTCGGTCTGTGAAAAATGGAGGAGTAAGCATTCGTACTTTAGAACTTGCCGGTAGTAAGTTTAGTGCAGATTGGTAAGTTAGGAAGCATCTACCCAATCCCACATATGGGCTGTAACGCGATGACTAAGTGTCTAGTGGGGGTTAGAGTTGGGGGCCAATCAAGTTTAGCCCAATGGCCCGGGCCCTCTTCGACTCGGAGTCTGAGTCACCGTGTCCGAGCCTGAGTCTCAGGCTTACCCAGTAAAACTCTAAAAGCCTGAGGGCTGCCAGTCGGCTAACGGACCCTCTAGGACGCGTCCGGTTCCATTGAATGGGCCGGTACTAATAGTTCAAGTTCAAGTTGTGTTCGTTATTTGACCTCACTGGCCACAGTCATGTCACGGCGGGATTTTGTTTTTAATTTCTTTTTGGCATCCGCCAGGCAGGACATAAATAATCATCATCATGATAAATGATTAGTATAGTAAATATAATATAATTAGATTAGAGCCTGAGTAGTATACTACTTAGTATTTAACGGATAATAGCCAGTTTCTTGGGAGGAAGTGAATCCCCGAGCGCCAACTATAGCCATTGATTAAATTGTTATGCCCGTGTACTCATCAGGAACTTAGTATACTACCGTGACCGTCACGGTAGGCTAGGTTCCACTTACCGGTAATACCCCGCAACCAACGAAATTCCGATTGGGTTGCCACGATCTTCGAAGCTCGAGCTGTCGAATGCAGCTCGTCCGTAACGCGCAATGCCCTTGTTGCGAATCTCGCGAGTCGGAAACTATCCAACACACATTGTTTGAATGCAAGGCCTTTGAGGAAGAACGCGAGGTATTTCTTTCGAGATTATACTCGGTTTGCCCCCTCGCACGGCAATTGACTGATGAGTACCGCTGTCGGCTGGTCATGGGGGACAAGCTACCCCTTCTTCTTACTGACCTACGCAACCGCAGGAACCCCGGGACTCGGAGATTGAAAATCCGTTGTACCGTTATCTTACTGCTATTTCGAAGCTCCGGTTGGGTATCCTGACCGAGCAGGGAGAAGGCTCTTAGGAGCTTGTTCCTTTTTTTAGGTCTTCCTTAATTTATTTATTTATTTCAAGTTATTTTATCTATTACTTATTATTACCCCTCTAGAGGGATCTGGGATGAATAAGCCGGTTTTCAAACCAAAAACCCGTTTTAGTGTGATTAGCGAAAATGACCGTGACCTCCACCGGTAGCGAAATGATCCCTCCGGGCGAGCAAGCAGCCCGTTGAGCCTTTGGATACGTGCAGCCTAGACACTCCACGAGATCGCGATGGCCATGATTCCTATCGATCTCTGACCCGCGTGCTTTTGTCAAACTTCCTCAGCTCGGAATTATTGTAGTCTGAATGTAATACTCGGCTCTCCAAGACCAGACCTTCTTAGGTTGATGATACCAATCATTCTTTCCAATAGTTCACTATTCATCCAGTTGATGTGCTTGCGCAGTCAAGTGGGGTTTTGAAAAGCAGTTGTAATTGCAGATTCCTGTTGAATGAACGACCTTACTGCGTCCAAACCCATACCGTTTACAAAGCTTGCGCTAATTAAACGATTCCGCGTGGTCGATCCTGATGAGATGGATGACGAAGAGAATTTGCATATAAATGATGACGATGAGATGATGAGTTCTGTGTAGAGACGAGAGTTCGGAACACATGCCTATATCTGTCGAGTCATCTCAGATCATCTGGACTAGTCACTAGTCACTGCAGCAGCAGCCTAGAACTTGAAGATGGTACCTGGATTTCGGTTTGGGTTCCCAATCACGGTGCGTCGTCTATTTGTTGTGGAGCACTTGTAGTGACGCAAGACTAGCCGCATTTTCATTGCAGTCAAGCCCTTAGACGCAGAAGTCATCACATAGTACTAGAAGATTATGAGTCATGCTTTGGTGGCGCTTGGGCTAGATAAGGAGCCAAAAAAGTTCCACACGCAGATGCACGAGTCGATGCCGATGGAAACAAGTTGACGCTCATCTGGGGACCACTGAACGGAACTTACGACAGCAGAGTGGGCCCAGCCGTCAGCAATGCACTTTGGTGGGGCTGTTGCTAACACGTTGAGCTCAAACACAGTCACCATTTCGTCACGGCAGAGAGCAAAGTATTTTCCTGATGGGGAAACAGCAACGCATGTGACGGACTGGCCATGAATATTAATGGAAAGAACAGGCTCAGGCGCATCGCAGTCCCAGAAGAGAACACGTCCACTGGCATCGCAAGTGACTAATTCTTGCTCGCTGTCAATGCGCTGTGTCAGACCAGTGAAAGCGCCCTCACGCATCATATGACCAACTGTGCGTTTCCCTTCGGAAATATCATGTGTGAACGCAGCACAATCGGAACCGGCGCTATGAAATAAATGCGGATTGATAGCATCAATAAGTAGGCCAGTGACTCCCTTGAGATGCTCAGCAAACTGCATCATCATCTCACGTGTGCTCAGGTTCCAGACACGCACTGAACCGTCAAGGGAACCTGTGACAAGATAGGCAAGCTTGGTCTCAACCCAGCATGTTATTGCCGAGACAGGTTTACGATGAGCTGTTGGAATAGTCCATTCAAGGTCACCACTCCCTGAATTGAAGCACCTTACATGGCAGTCGCCATAGCCAACAATGACAGCAACATCGGCTACCCAGCATAGGCATCGCGCGCCACCGCCAAACTTTGCATCACGTTGAACTGAGTTTGGTGCTGACTCGGTTAGCCGCTTAGTTGTTGCTATTGCGGAGTAGTCTGAGAGGTCCCATATGATGACCTCGCCATCAGCAGCAGCCGTTGCAAAGACGTCAGGGCGCACGCCGAAGGCGAGAGCAGTTGGCTTCTCAACGTGCGATACTGTCAACAACACCCCTGGCAGTGCAAGATTGTCCGCAAGTAAGCGATATGTTTGACCATTACTTGTGCCTGCGAGCAATTCGGCACCTCCATCGACACAAGACAGGGCAATAATGGGACCGTCAAGTTGCGCCTGCGAGTGAAGCTTCCAGCGCATATCGTAACCGGTGATCTTGCGCACAATGCCATCGCCACCACCCGCAAAGACAGCAGGTCGGTCAACACCATGTGTCACGGGCGCTAAGACCATAGCAAGCATACCCCCTGAGCACACCGGCACAGATGCACGGTATGCGCCACCTGGGCGTGTTGTGTCTAGTCGGGCCTCGCCCCTTGACCCTGCAAGGCGCAAAACAAGAAGATCACCCTCCATGGTGCCAGCTAGCAAGTACTTTGCGGGCTCCTCTTCAGGGGCCTCCGCCGCGTATGTTGCCAGCGTCGAGCACCGATAGTTCCGAGCCATGCCTGCAGCCGGCATGACCACAGGCACTGTAGCTAACTGCCACTGCTGGCGTGTTGCATCGAAAGAGAGCTCGCCATGATATACTTCGGCAATGCCACGCATAGCGGTTGCGAGACGATAGACGCGGCGGCGGCCGCAGTCACGCGCACCAACCCACTGGAAGAGACTGAGCTGCTTGATGTACCGCTTGCCAAAAACAACCTCACCCGAGGCAGTATCCCAGATGTACAACACACAGTCTTCTCCAGCCGCCGCCAGGAAACGCATATCGTCCGAAAATTCCAAAATTACAACACGCTGCGTGAGACCACGTAGCCTGAAGGCTACAGTTTGTGTCAAAGTGTCCCAAATAACGACAAGTGCAGCGTAGCCTGGGACGCGCGTCGACCCGAGCTGGCCAGAGGCTAATAAACTTCCGTCCCGCGACGTAGCGAGCGCCGAAATTGGCTCGTCGTGTGCTCGAAGGAGCTTTTGTTTGTGTGGGTCAGTTAGATCACCAATGACAGCAATTGATCCCATTGCTTTGAAAAATTTGCTCCCGCCCCCGGGCAACGCTAGGAATGTCCGGGGTGAGTTGCCAGTGTACCCTATCACATGCTCAAGGTCCAGTGGACCCTCGCCGACCTCTCCTGCTCCCCTGTTGTTAACCTTGATACATTTTTCATACACGTCATCAGAGCCCCCCGCCGCCTCTTCTAGTCGTGCTTCGTGCATCTGTTTATGTACGACGAGACAATTGCGTTAACTCCCAGGCATACGGTACCTGCTACGACGATTTGCTTTGGTTTCAATTTTCACTTCAATTATATCTGGAATACCTGGATAGAGAAGGCATAGTGAACACGGTAGCCATGGCTTGCAGCGGCCTGTACGCTGAGGGTAGAGCTGCGGCCACTGGCGCCAAGCCGTGACACGTTCTGTGCTCAGCCTGAGCGCCATCGCGTACCCAACTGCCACGGGATGGTGCGCGGGAAAGCCAGCGCACGTTGTGTTGGCAGTTGGGCACGTGATGCGGCCAAGAAAAGCTGGCCTGAAGTTCGGCCGTTCGATGCGCCCCGTGAGGCTCCCCGCAAAAAATTTTCGCCGAGCCGAGGCTGCTCGAGAAGGTACTGAAGCCAGTGGAACGCGCAGGGGCAGCTATCTGCGCCAATTCCGTCGCTGAGATCATGCGCGTGTGGACATAGCCTTAACGTAGTCGTTGAGCAGCGTCATCGCGCCGCGAGGCAGCGAACCGCGCTGCGAAATGAGCCGGGTTCGGTTTTTACGCCCTACCTAGGGGGCCACCGGGGCCCGCCGGCCACCTAGGGCTAGGCGGTCCCGCTCCCCCTGGACCCACCCGTCGGGCTAGGACCGAGTAAGGTGGTCGCATGGAAGGGCTACTAAATATACTGCCAGTGGTAGGCGTCTCCCCCCTTTTTACTAGATATCCCATCTTCGAGCTCTAAACGCGCGTACTCACCACATCAGGCATCAGGCTGTAGAGTTAAGACAAAGCTAAAGATAAATCAATAACTCGACGCTGCCTCCTGAGCTCCGAGTCGCGCGGGTCGCGGTACAACTGTGCGCTTAGACCCGCCAAACTTTTGCGTGTCGCGTGTCGTGAAATAGTGGGCGGAACACGCGACGAGGAGACGCCGTTTGGGCTTACCATACGAGCACATTTGGCTGCACTAAAGATAAATCAACTAGCGATGAGCCGGGCCTAGCTCGCGGGTTTCCAGCTGCCTCCCGTCCGCCATACAGTCGGCTCAGGGGCTTAGAAAGCTACATTCTTGTCTGGCTCCGCTCATGCTAATCGCCGACGGTTTTTGATGAAGCTGGGATCGAGGTCAGCTTCACCGTTCTATACTTTGCGAAACAAACTCTTAATTCATGAAGACGCAGATTTGCAGCCATTGGAAGGCCAGGAAGCTTCTGTATTTTGGGAAGATCTTCAAAGGGAGACCAGCTCGCGGAAACGCATATATGGTATTGCAAACGCGCACAGGATCGAACGCGAGCTTGTGGAACGCTTTGGTGTTTTCAAAGCATTTGTGGCACATCCATATTCGTAAGGTGGCGACGTCGTTCTTTTTCTTCTATTATCCATTAAAATTCATTATGATTATACAGGCGGAGATTGGTGCAGTGCACAGAGTCCGTGCTCAAGGACCAACTAATAGGGGATCCGATCCTGCCTCAGCATACCTGCCTGGTATTGCTATTCATGGCTTATCGGGGTAAAATGCCGATAATTAAATTTGTTTTACTGGCATGCCTGTTGTTTGCAGTACATCCGGTGTTGATACTCACAGGCCTGGTAATGCTTCAGTGCCTGCACAGACAAATGAAGGCACCAAAAGGCAAGTTTACTCGTGGATCCTTATCCAAGGTCTCAACAATTGATGCAGTAGTCTATGGCGGTGGATTGAGGGGCCTTTACACTGCCGCACTGCTGGCACGTGCAGGGGGGAAGGTGACAGTGCTAATACCACAGTCCCGTTGTGAAGGTGGGGCCACTGCTTGTCTGGATGGTGCTCCATGCGATTTTATTCTGGATCGATGCGAATTTGGACAGGTGTCGCGCTATGAGACGCTGCTCTCAGTGTGTTTGCATGCAAGTAAGCCAGTGATTTTCGAGCCTATCGGTGATCAACGGACGGGTTGGGCACACGGAGTCCTCGTTGTTGGTGATCACTGTCATCCTGTTCCGCTGCGCAGTGGTGCAAAGGCGTGGGTTAATGACCTCTCTCGCGCATCTGGCGCCGACAGACGCATGCTGACAATTGCGCTAACACAGGCCATTGCGGTGTATAATGAATTGCTCCCTTTTGTGCTAACCAAGATACCCTACAGCGCCACCCTTCTATGCTGGCTTGGAGTAGGTTGCCAGCGAAATGAGACAATACCCGGCTTCACCGCTGCTGCATGTATAACAGTTTCTGAGGCTGCCAGTCACATCACGCACATCACCAATAATTCTTCATCACCCACAAATAGTCATTTTGTGCGCTCCTGCACAGTCTATGGCCTCCTCAGAGAAGAACATGCTCCAATATGCGAAGTATCGTTCGCGGCCTGGTCTGCATCTGTAGTCCATGGAATCAACGGATATCATATTCCCAAAGGAGGAATCTCTCAGCTCTGTGCCTCCCTCCAAGCTACCGTTCAAGCAAATGGCGGCCAGGTCCTAACCAATGCATGCGTTCGCGCTATCAGACCTCGAGACCATTCACGCAACTTGATCCACATCGCCTCGACTATAGGAGAATTCACCGCAGATAAGCTAGTGCTTGCTGTGGATGCTATAGAGTGCTTTCGGCTTATTGACCGCACCAAAGATGTTGCCGGAATCTGTCCTCGAAGAAACAGCAAGACCGTGTCACCGTCCAACCTAAAAGGGCCCAGCATCCGTCAGGTTGTGCGAACCCTAATTGCTTTTCCTGGGACTTGTAAGGATCTTGATGCTCCCAAAGATTTGCCCATCTTCTGGCGAAAGCAAAGTGCAACCTGCAATGACCCTAAGGTCCTAGATTGCAAGACAATTACCCTCCGGGACTCGCCAAATGGTGTCGCTTCTTGTGTTGTGGAGGGCCCCGTATCGTCGCTGTGGGTCAATGCCTTTGGTGGAAATGATACTGCCACGGATACTCGTAACAGACTCCACAATGACATCCTCAGTACAATTGCTCACCTCTTCCCTCTCACTCGAGGCAGAGCCTTGTACATCAATACATTGGCGCCGTCACCACGAGGCTTCTCTCACACCCCAGCAAGATACTTGGTCGGAAAGGATGCGTTGGGACCCGTCATTAATGGGCTGAGTGACATTTTCCTTGCGCTCGATGACTTTGCTGTATCGAACTCTGCTGGATCCGTGATAGCGGGGTATCTAGCCGCCCATACAGCGCTTGGCTACACAAGAGCCGCAATAATATCCCAGCTTAATCAGGACCTAATCTAGAGGAATTTTCGATTGAAACATACCACCATTGCCTTTTTGGGGGAGGAAGATGACTCCTGACGCTGACAGCGTCACAATCAATACATTTATTCCCTGAAAATTACCCCAAAGGCTGTCATACGATGGCAACAGTGTCACCTGCGGCTCTGATACTACTATCAGGGAGGTTCATATGGCAGGTGACGACTCAAAAAACAACATTTCGCTTGGGGTCTGAGTCATGCCAGCCACTATTTTGCGGTGCCGGTTGGCGGTTGACTTGAAATCGTGCTTCAAGTTCACTATCCAAAGAGCGAAAATTATAGTGCCAGCGGCCAGGCCCGGGCGTCCTTGGCGCGGCTGCCGGGCAGCGCTGTGGAGTTAAATGATTCCTGCCCCCACCACCGCCACGGACCAAGGTTACGGTAGCGTCAGCATGACTACCACGGCGGTGAGTCGGTGAGCCAGTGTATTACTTGTGCACTACGCCGTCTACGGTACTTAGTATACATACCTCAATTTGCGCCAGGGTGGCAATCGAGAAAAAAAAGTTACCGGTCTCTCCCGGCTACTTCGCCTCGGATTACCTGTAGGATTACCACCCTGATTTGCGCTGGCCCGGGGGCATGCTTCTAACTGGATTTGTAGTAGATAACTTGAACCTATAATTAACCCATGATTACTTACAAGTATAAGGATTTTGCATACTTTTTGTCCGGTCCTGAGTCCTGACTGATAAAACATACTCAGGCTCAGGCTAGTAATAACTTGAAGACCATTAAAAATCCGACCGTGACTCCGAGGCTCGGTCACGGTATTCAGTTCTTGAGCTTGAAATCCGAGATAAACTTTGAAAGCCGCCCCCCCCGGGCCTTTTTCGCCAATTATGAATGCTGCTAAAATCTCATGAAAACTTAAAAATCATGATCGTCGATACTTCGTCCGTTGGAGAAACCGTGACAGTATGGACGAAACATATAAATCTAGTTCAAGTTCCCGGCGGGCCCCGCCTCGGGCTAATGGCGTGGCACTATTTCATACGTTTCGTGGGATCAGAGCGAAGTCACCACGGCAACGCAGGGCGATGTTGGCGTAGCCCCCGCCGACCGAGTGAGGGATGGTGGCGACGTAGAGCGAAGCTTAAGCGACCTGGCTCGCGTGCCATCGTCACTGCCACGCAGGACCCCGGAGGCCCTAGTCGCGTCACCGACGTGGCCACGATGGTTATTATCAGTACCGCGTCACGGTGGGGCCACTGCAACGAGATGCGGCCTAAATGGGGCTTTGACGACCACGAGAATGGGACTTGGCGGCGGAGAATAGTGAATATGATTAGGGCGTCATAGGCCAGTCTAAGCCTGCATGTGAACCGGGCGGGGGGCGATATCGCAGTTGCAGCGTATAGCCGCGATGTTGCAATGTGTGCCCCCCATGCGGGTATTATCCGCTAATCGCGCGATTTTGGGGCGCTAGCACTTTGGGGTAGACTCGGAAGAGAACCCAGCCAATAGGGGTGGGGCTCAACACCGGGACGTGGTCGTCCGGTGGGCGGCCAGCCTGAGACTCTGAGTCAACCGGGCCGTCACGGTCACGCGTGACCGTGACCGTGACTGCCAGTGGGCACTGCCAGTGGCAGCCGGCTCCCGGGCCGGACCGTGTAGCGCTGGCCACTGGCACGGCCTCAATTTGGGGAGCTTGAAGGCCCAGGCCCGGGCCGGCGGTGGCCTTAGTGCAAGACATCGATTTCGGTGATCTTCAACTTCAACTTCCAACTTGAAGTATCATACATGATGTTGCAACTTCATTCAGCCCTATCTTGAATTCGTCGCGCAAGGGGTCGAAGTCACGTCGACGGGCCAATCGACCCTCCTTATTTGGCTAGTGCCTACCGTGGTGTTGCATTCATATTATGGTGTACCGTAGGTACTAACCAAAACCTGCGGTACCGTACTGTAGGTACTTGCTGGTACCTACGGTACCGTACCGTAGGTACCGTAGGACCTACGGTATTCAACGCGGCTCATACAGTAATAGTAGGATGCAACGCTGATATTATGGATTCCGGTAGCAACTTGGTCGCAGACGATAGACTCGTTTTTGCGTTAGATCCTCAAACTGTATATCAGTATGATTTGCGTACGGCGCGGGCAACTATGCGCCCTCGGGGATACAAAGTTTTGTCTGTTTTGCCGACCTTAAAGAGTAATGAACATCTGCATGCACCATTACGAGCCCGATTGCGTCCATTGCTAGCAGAATCTACATCAGGGCAGCACAACGAGACAAGACCGGTGTCCCTCAAGCATTGCAGTACCAGGGTAGAAACAAAGTTGCCAATTCATGAGTCGCGGCAGCTAGCTGAGCTATCGGATGACGAAGACTTTAAGATTGCACAGCTGGGTCTGACGACAGGAGAAGACGCGGTAAATTATTTCACTACCGCAAGCAAGGACTCGCACGTCAAGTTCGTGCATCTTGTTCCAGCGGCCGACGGTTTAGAGCTCAACCCTTATCTGTTGGTAGTAGTTCCTTTCAGTGCTGCCCTTTCGCGTGGCGAATACTTCACCATGTCCCAAACTGGTCTCGTTCGTTGTGTCCAGAGCAACTGTGTAAGCGAGACAGAATGTGTATCAATGAACGAATGGGTACGACATTCCACATTTTTTAACGTTCTACGAAGTATACCGTATTTCAAATTGTTTGTTCGGCTAAAGATATTCCGCCAATGGCACGCTAATGTGCGCCGGAAACTTTTTGTACGGCAACAGCGCTATTTGAGAAGCAGACTGCTCTTGGCTCGTGCCATTCTTTGCCAACCAATAATTGAGCTAAAGACGAAGATCTATGAGCTCAGGAAGGCATCCTTCATCGCACCATTATCCCACAATCGTCTTCAAAGCAAAACACTCTTGATATTTATAGAACAACAGTTGGTCGCAAAAAAGGAGGCAATGTTTACGTGTGAAAGGATAATGAAACGGGTAATAGATATTACAGGCGTAGCTTGCGAATCAGTAAAATCACTCCAATACACCAAAGACAGATCTGCTAGTTCCCCTAAAGAGCTAGGTACTCTTTTGTTATCTAAACTGGAGGAGGGCGGGACTAGAGGCCCGTCCATTAACAGCGAAATTGAGGAAAGACGAGCCCATAGGCGATTGGTTGCCAGTGCTTCGAAAGATCGAGGGCTGCTCACTAATTTTGTGCGCCTAGTAGATTGCATTATGGTGGAAACCGTCATATCTAATGTAATGCTCAGCTTCACCGAAACCTTGCTGGCTAATCTCGTGGATACTCGACACAAGGTTGGGTTATTTGAGGTCGTGGTTGGATTTGAGTTTACAGGAACGACGTTCTCACCAATGCTCTCTGATTTTCTGGACATGTCACAGCGCGTCACTGACGATGTCATAGCCGATTTATGTCGCATTCCACGTGTCCTAGACTCTCGAAGTTGTGTCGAGCATTGTCCCTGGACTTCCTTTGCGTCGAAATTCGATGAAGTTATTCATTCTCTCCCTCTTTTTCGTCGCTTCGTGGACGCGTTGCGCAACAAGTTTCGTTTAGATTTCAAGCTTGCAATGCACAAAGCGGCGGTTTTTGATTCAGTGAGGCCAATCTACGAAGAATCGAGGAATTTCATTCCGCGGGTGTATCGGTCAAAAGCAAGAACATTTTCTGAGCTGCAAGTTGAATTCGAGCAGATCTGTGCCTGGCAGCAGGAGCTAGACAAGATGCGAGCTCGCGAATCTTCTGGGACAATCGAAGCTACGTCGCGGCATCTCAAGCAGACGCTGCTACCCTTTGTCGAAGCAAAGCAGGGTCTGCTTAAGAGTATAATCAGAGATGAGGCACGTGTTCAGTGTTCAAATTTGCGGACGATGCTAATGATGCGTGTTGAAGTTCTTGAGGCAATTCCAAAAAATCTCGATGACTTTGCTAGCTATCTTGAACAGACAGGAGCATACGACGAACAAGAGATTAGCCGCATTAGAGGACCTGTGGACCGAATGTACTCACTACTTCAAATAAATGAAGTTAAGGTCCCGCCTGATGATCTTGTTGCATTGGATGAAATGCACAGCCTCGCGGCTCGATACAGCAAGCAGCTTGTCGCTGCTCAGACCTTCAAGGAGAATGAGCATGCAAATCAGAACGAACAACTTGATAAGGACATTGTAGCTCTAAACTCTGACTTGTCGGTGGTTACGACTGAAATCATGTCAGGCAATTTTGTCGATGTCATGCATTTCGATGATCCAGAGATGCCCGTTATCAAAAGGGAGCTAGCAGCGATGCACTACCGTTTGGAACAGCTCGCCACGCGCGCTCAAACATATGCCAGCTACAAAGAGTTGTTTGGACTTCACGCAGATGAATTCCCCCAATTAAACAAAGCAACAGACCGGCTGAGACTTGTCGATAGGCTCTGGACTTCAATCGCTGACTGGCACGCTTCCTATTCTATTTGGATGCGTGGAGATCTGACGACGCTTGACGCGGAAGAAGTTGACAGTAAAATGCAGGTCCTCCAGGCCGACGCATTTTCGCTCAATCGCAAGGTGAACTCTCCCGTGACAGAGAAATTTGTGCTGGTTATTGACGAGTTCAAGCCAGTCATGCCCCTAATCGTGGACCTCGGGAATCCGGCAATGCAGTCAAGGCACTGGGAGCAGCTATGCAAGGCGATGGGAAAGAATTTTGATCCTAGCACAACATTCAGTCTCGAGGACTTCCTCGCATGGGGCATCACCAACCACGCGGAACTAGCGAGCGACGTAAGCAGTACTGCGTCCGGAGAGTTCCAATTGGAGAAGGGTTTAGCAAAAATGGAGGCTGCCTGGGAAACGCTTGCTTTTGTTACCAAAGAATGGCGGACGAGCTACATTCTGGTCAGCACGGATGAAATCCAGCAGGAGCTTGATGACCAGATTGTAAAAACACAGGCCATGCGGGGCTCTAGCGCATCTCAGCGTCCTAAACATCTTGCGAGGCCGCCCAAGGCGACGGTCTGATCAGAAACTCCGCACGCGTGTGTGCGTTGAGTTTCTCGATGTATAGCACACTCACGCCACCGTCCTCTCGCAGGATTTGTGAAACCCTTTCTAAATAGAACGACGGCCTATGAGTCAACTCTCGTCCTGTTGCAGGATATTATTGACAACTGGTTGAAAGTGCAAGCCGCCTGGCTTTACCTAGAGCCCATCTTCTCCTCGGACGACATAATGAAGCAGATTCCTACCGAAGGTCGCTTGTTCAAGACGGTGGATGCGACTTGGATCGATTCGATGGCGCAAACAGCACAAGAGCCCGCCTTGTTATCCGTGGTGCGGCGACCGAACCTGCTTGAAAGTCTGATTGATGCAAACGTCAAGCTGGAGATCATCCAAAAAGGACTCTCTGACTACCTGGAGACTAAAAGACTGGCGTTCCCGAGATTCTTTTTCTTGTCGCTGCCTGCGCGAAAATCACCGTTCTTTCGCTGTCCGGAGAGTAGGCGGAATGACCGCGTTCTGTCGGTATCGACGCGACGTTTTACTCTCCACGGTGACATCGTCGAGCCCCACGCCATCGACGCAACACGGTCGCGTGTCACTGTTTGATTTATACGCAGGTCGAACGACGAACTCCTCGAGATCCTGGCTGAAACAAAAGACCCGACAAAAGTCCAACCGCATTTGAAGAAGTGTGCGGACTCAGCGTCCCTGAAGCTGCCGTCAACTTGGGAACAGTGCATGAATCACACACGCCATCGAGGTGGCTTCCTCCAAACTTCATGCCAAAAAAGAGATCACCGTGGACTCTCGGGACAGTGCCCACGCAGGCTTCGACGGCGTCGCTGCACTCGAATTCACCGACCGCCTGGACATTTTGTCGTGTTACGACGGCCCCGTAGATCGGAGTGAACGTCTAGAGTTCTCGTACGGTCCGTGCCATCACAGACCAATTAATCCGCGAGACAGCGGAGGTAACGTCGAGAAGTGGCTCGTAGAAGTGGAGAGCATAATGAAAAAGTCTCTCGCGTTTGCAATAGACGAGTCTTTAGTTGACTACGCAAGGGCCAAGAGATCGGACTGGCTTCAGAGCTGGCAAGGTCAGACCGTGCTCACAGTGAATCAGATTACGTGGGTTGTTGCTGTTGAGGCGGCTATCATCCAAGGTGGAAATGCGATGGAGGTCCTTTATGAACAACGGCGCGGCGAGCTCCTTGACGTCGTTAAGTCTGTCCGCGGCAATATATCCAAGATGCTTCGGAACACCCTCGGTGCATTAGTAGTGATGGACGTACACAATCGCGACATCACCGAATGGTTGTCAGAAACATCAATCTGTGCCGTGTCCGAATTTGACTGGCAGGCGCAGCTGCGGTACTACTGGGCCGATGCTGGCGCGTCGTCGCAAACGGGCAGGCCAGAGACCATTTCTTGCCGCATGATCAACGCCATGATCTTATATGCATATGAGTACATAGGGAACTGCGGAAGGCTTGTGATTACACCCTTGACAGATAGATGCTACCGCACGCTGATGGGCGCTATTCATCTCAACTTAGGTGGAGCTCCTGAGGGTCCCGCAGGCACCGGTAAAACGGAGACCACCAAAGATTTGGGCAAAGCCATCGCTATTCAATGTGTGGTGACGAACTGCTCGGACGGGCTGGACTATAAAGCGATGGCCAAGTTCTTCAAGGGGCTAGCCGCCTCTGGTGCCTGGGCCTGTTTCGATGAGTTCAACCGTATTATCCTAGAAGTTTTGTCTGTCGTGGCGCAGCAAGTGCTGACCATTCAGCAAGCAAAAGCGAGGCAGGCGGAGCGGTTCATGTTCGAGGGCACGGACCTCCCTCTGCGAATGACTTGTTGTCCTTTCATCACGATGAACCCTGGCTATGCCGGTCGAGCGGAACTCCCGGACAACCTCAAAGTACTCTTTAGGACTGTGGCGATGATGGTGCCGGACTACGCGATGATCGGCGAGATCATCCTGTACTCCATGGGGTATACCGATGCGAAAGCCATGGCCGTCAAGATCGTTACGACCTACAAATTGTGCAGCGAGCAGCTCAGTGCGCAGTCGCACTACGACTATGGCATGCGCGCCGTCATCGCGGTTCTCAGGGCTTCGGGCAATTTGAAACGAAGCGAGGGCCACCTTCCGGAGGACATCTTGGTTTTGAGAGCCATTATTGATGTCAATGCGCCGAAGTTTTTAGCACCGGACGTGCCCCTGTTCAACGGCATCACGTCTGACTTGTTCCCGGGCGTCAAATTGCCGGAGCCGGACCGCCAGGCCATGCAGTCGAAGTCAAACGAAAGTTGCGTCGAGCGCAACCTGCAACTCACGGACTACTTCTGGGGCAAGATTGTGCAGATCTACGACATGATGGTCGTGCGGCACGGCTTCATGATCGTCGGGGCGCCGTTCTCGGGCAAGACGTCCGCTTATAGAGTCTTAGCCGACGCTTTAAGTAAGCTACATGCAGAATTCCCGGAAGATGGCAGATGGACCGATGTGGTACCTTTTGTGATGAATCCAAAGAGTGTCACGATGGGCCAGCTCTACGGGTGTTTTGATCCAGTCTCGCACGAGTGGACTGATGGCATCCTCGCGATCCAGTACCGCAACGCGGCCCAATCAAAAGTGGGCAAACCGGAAGATCGCAAGTGGGTCCTGCTGGACGGGCCCGTCGACGCGATCTGGATCGAGAACATGAACACGGTCCTGGATGATAATAAGAAGTTGTGCCTGATGTCCGGTGAAATTATTGCGATGTCCGACGTCATGAGCATGATCTTTGAACCGATGGACTTGTTAGTAGCATCCCCAGCAACTGTCAGTAGATGCGGCATGGTCTACATGGAGCCCGAGCAATTAGGGCTACGGCCGCTGTGGGAGTCCTGGGTCGTCGGGTGGACGGTTGGCGGCTACTATCACCAAGAACGCGGAGACGAACCGCCGCCCTTTGAACTGAAGGAGGAGGAACAAGTCCATTTGACGGCGTTATACGACTGGCTTGTCGAGCCGTCCATGGCCTTCCTGCGGAGGACCTGCAAAGAGATGTCTCCTACGGTGGATTCGGCGCTGCTTACCTCGCTCTTGGGTTTGCTGCGATGTCTACTAGCAGCAGCGATCCCGGGCCCGCACGACGCCAACACGGAGGAGGGGGGCAATCCTCGGAAAAAACAGCTCGAGTGTTGCTTCCTGTTCGCGCTGTTCTGGTCTACCGGTGTCACCTCAGACGCTGCCGGGAGAGAGAAATACTCGCTCTTTGTGCGCGAGGTCATGAAGGACGTCGATGTCATTGATGAAAAGTATGGTGGTGTCGCAACTGCACTAGCTGTCCGCAAGTGGCGGAAGCCGGACTACAAGAATTGCGAGGACAAAACGGCCTTTTTAGTCCAGACGGACGAGGGGAATTTGCAGGACTGGTGTTATGATCCAAGGAAGGGCAAGTGGGTCAGCTGGGTCCAGACCCTAGCTAAGTTTACGATCCCAGACGACGCTGAATTCAGCACAATTATGGTGCCCACTGCTTGCACTGCCCAGCTATCGTACATGTGTCGCACTTTGCTCACCCATGGGTTAAGACCGCTGGTCTGCGGCCCAACCGGAACGGGCAAATCTGTATCCGTCATCAAGTGCGTCACGGAGGAGTTGGATCAATCCAAGTACAAGCCCATTCAGTTAGGATTCTCTGCAAAAACCTCCGCAACAATGACCCAAGACATCATCGACGGCCAGCTAGGTAAAAGGCGAAAAGGCGTTTTTGGCCCGCCCATGGGGCAAACGGCCATAGTCTTCGTGGACGACATGAACATGCCTGAAGTTGAAACTTATGGGGCACAACCACCGATAGAATTGCTGCGGCAGCTCGTGGACTGCGGCGGCTACTACGACCTGAAAGAAAAGTCGTGGGTGGACATCGTGGACACGCAGGTCTGCTGCGCAATGGGCCCGCCCGGTGGAGGAAGGAACGGTACTACTCCTCGCTTCTTGAGGCATTTTTCCCTACTCTGTGTGGATTCATTTGACGACGATACTCTTACATTAATCTTCAGCACGATTGTGAAGGCCTACTTCATGCGCGGCTACTCCGGCGACGTGTGCCAGCAGGCGGGCAATGTCGTAGACGCGACAATGCGAACTTACAGGGAAGCCATGAAGGGTCTACTCCCTACACCTTCTAAATCTCACTACACATTCAATTTGCGGGACTTCTCGCGCGTGGTCCAGGGTGTGTTACTCCAAGCCCCGTCGGGCGAGTTCGCCAACAAGTCCAGCGTGATGAGATTGTGGACCCACGAAGCTTTGAGAGTCTTTGGGGATCGTTTAACAGACGATAATGATCGGAAGTGGATGTGCGGCCACGCTGCGACCATGTGCAAGGAGATCTTCAGGTGCGACTTCCAATCGGAGTTCGAGCATATTCGACCCGCGGAAGAGACGAAGCCGGGCTACGGCACGCTCCGAAGACTGTTCTGGGGTGACTACATGACTCCGGCCGACGAGGACGATAGGCCTTATGTGGAGGTTCGCGATCTCCAGTTACTACAAAACCGGACCGAGGACTCGCTCGCGGAGTTCAATCAAACGTCCAAGAAGCCCATGGAGCTCGTCATGTTCATGTTCGCCATTGAGCATGTCTCGCGAATCGCAAGAGTCCTGCGGATGCCTGGTGGCAACGCTCTACTTGTTGGTGTCGGCGGTTCGGGCAGACAAAGTCTCAGTATCTTAGCGACAGAGATGGCTGGCTACGCCCTGTTCCGCATAGAAATCACGAAATCCTACGGCATGGCCGAGTGGAGAGACGATCTTAAAAAAGTACTTATTGAGGCGGGGTCTGGCGATCGGCCCTTAGTGTTCTTGTTCTCGGACACGCAAATTGCTAAGGAAGGGTTTGTCGAGGATATTAACAACATGCTGAACGCGGGCGAGGTGCCCAACATCTTTGCAAGTGATGAAAAGGTCGCCATCTGCGAGAAAGTTGGGCCTTTTGCCAAAGAGCAATTTGGCCGAGCTGCCGGCGACATGACGCCCCTTCAGCTCTATGCGTATTTTATTCAGCGGGTCAAGCAGTACCTGCACATCATCCTGGCGTTTTCGCCCATCGGCTCCGCCTTCCGAGATCGACTGCGATTGTTCCCTTCCTTAGTAAACTGCTGCGCCATCGACTGGTTCACGGCCTGGCCCGGGGACGCGCTCCTAGCCGTAGCGGAAAAGTTCCTCAAGGAAGTCAAGTTGGATGACGAAGTAAGGCCGGCCATCGTCGACATGTGCATGACCTTCCACACGAACGCGCATGCCCTGGCGGCGGAATTCCTCACAGAACAAGGGCGCATCACCTACGTCACTCCTACATCGTACCTAGAGTTGATTGTGGCGTTCAAGCTTGCTCTAGCCGAGCAACGGGAAAAAATAACAGCGGGCAAGGACCGCTACCAGAACGGTCTCAAACAATTGGCGGGAGCCGAGGAGAACGTCGCGACGATGCAGGTCGAACTCACGGACCTTCAGCCGGTGCTGGCGGAGGCCCAGGTCGCGACCGACGCGTTGATGGAGGAGATCGAGGCGAAGCTGCCGGGGGTGCGAGAGCAGGAGGAAGTCGTCGGCGCGGAGGCGGCGGTCGCGCAGAAAGAGGCCGATGCCGTCCAGATCGAAGTGGACGCGGTGCAAGCTGACTTAGATGAAGCGTTGCCGGCGTTAGAAAGTGCGGTCCAGGCCTTGAATACGATCAACGACAAGGACATCGACGCCGTGCGGAAATTGTCGAAGCCGCCAGCCACGGTCAAGTTGGTAGCAGAAGGTGTTTGTGTGATGCTCGGCGAGAAGCCGGTCAAGATCCCGGACCCCGAGGATAGTTCGAAGAAGATCATGGACTACTGGGCGCCGTCCCAGAAGATGATGGGCGACAAGGGCTTCATTCCCCGGCTCAAGGAATATGATAAGGATAACATCAGCCCGAAGATCATGAAGACAATACGGACGACCTACATGCCCAACGAGAAGTTCAACGCTGAGAGTGCGGCCAAAGCGTCAAGTGCCGCAGCCGGGCTCTGCAAATGGGTCCTGGCCATGGAATGTTTTGATCTGTGCGGGAGATCAGGTTTTTGTGGTTCCTTCGATTTGTGATTTCAGTGGTAGTCGATCGCCTTCTCGTACCGATCATCGGTGGTTGTTGATTTCTACACAGGTTATGATCGAGTTGCAAAAGTGGTTGCTCCCAAGAAAGAAGCCTTGGAGAAGACGCAGGCTGCTTTAGCTATCACGATGGGCGAGCTTAACGAGAAGAAGGCTTCTCTAAAGGTCGTCCAGGACGACCTCGCATCGCTACAGGCCAATTTAGCTGGGGCTGAGCAGAAAAAGGCGGAACTGCTGAATCAAGTCGACCTGTGCGGGAAGAAGTTGGTGCGTGCGAAGCAATTAATTGAATCACTGGGCGGAGAAAAGACGAAGTGGGGCATCTTCGTCGAGGAGCTGGACGCGGCCTATGTTAACTTGACGGGCGATGTGCTGGTGAGCGCCGGTTTGATGGCTTATTTAGGACCATTTACGTCCACCTTCCGACAAAGACAAATGGGCGAGTGGATCGCCACATGTAAGAAATTAAATATACCTTCATCCGAGAAACCGACGCTGATCAACACGCTTGGGGACGCTGTGAAGATAAGACAGTGGAACATTGAAAACTTACCCACGGACGACTTTTCGGTGGAGAACGCCATTACTATTTTCGCGGCGCGCAGATGGCCGCTCATGATCGACCCGCAGGCGCCGACTCGACGTGAAAAGTGAGCTTCAACTTGAGGCGGTCGTTGTGATGGTGTCATCATGAAGCCACCGTGACACCGTCTTCATGATCGCGAGAGAGTTCACGTGTCGCGAGGGAGCTGCGGCACTTTCGCGAAGGCGTCGTTCCACGCAGGGCCAAGCTAATAAATGGATCCGGCAGATGGAAGCCCCAAACAAACTCAACGTACTCAAAATGTCTGGGGAATATATGAGAAATATGGAGACGGCCATCCAGTACGGCTTTCCCGTGCTGCTGGAGGACGTCGGGGAAGTCCTCGACGCCACGCTCGAACCCTTGCTCCTCAAACAAATATTCAAGCAGGGCGGCATGGATTGTATTCGGTTGGGTGATGCGACAATCGAATACTCGGAAATGTTCCGCTTCTACATTTGCACTAAGTTAAGAAACCCCCACTACGTGCCGGAGATTAGTGTCAAGGTCGCGCTCCTAAACTTCATGATCACGCCACAGGGCCTACAAGATCAATTGTTGGGTGTTGTCGTAGCTAGAGAACGCGCCGATTTAGAAGAAAAGAAGAACGAATTGGTGTTGGAGGGCGCGGAGAATAAACGAAAGCTCAAGGAGATCGAGGACCAAATTCTCGAAATTCTTTCCGGGGAAGGAAACATCCTGGAAAATGAGACGGCTATCGTCACCTTAAATCAGTCAAAAGTGACCAGTGACGACATTAAGGCGAAGCAGGCAGTCGCGGAAAAGACGGAGATCGAGATCGACAACGCATGAGTCAGTGTCCATGTTGCACTTCAGCTTGAATCGGTGTCCCCACTCGACGTCGTCTACCGCGACAATGGCGTGCCGGTGGGCTATGCGTGTTCTCTTCCACGCATCCCACAGCGAGTCCTCAAATTGAGTTGTCTCTCAACACGCGAGATCCTGTCACTTCTACACTACCTCCACCACGCCATAAACGCGAAGCTTTGTGGCGAGCGGACGACAAAGTACTCACCCTCATTCAACACAGGTGCGCAAGGGCTACACGTCCGTCGCCTACTCGACGCAAGTCTTGTTTTTCTGCATCGCGTGCTTGGAGAACATTGAGCCCGTCTACTCTTACTCTTTAGTTTGGTTTATCAACCTCTTCGTCGCGTCCATCAAGAACTCAGAAACGGCTTCTGATGTTCCCACAAGACTAGATAATTTGTACAATCACTTCATTTATTCGTTATATAAAAATATCTGCCGAAGCTTACTGGAGAAAGACAAATTACTGTTCTCCTTTGTGCTCACGATTAGGATCCTACAGGGGAAGAATGAACTTGATGACGCTGAGTGGCTATTTTTCTTGACCGGTGGGGTGTCGCTAGATAACCCTCATAAAAATCCAGCCCAGGACTGGCTCGCTCCTAAATTGTGGAATGAGATCTGTTTGTTGGACGCCATTCCGGCGTTCAGAGGTCTCCGAGAACACGTGGATCGCTGTCCCCACCAGTGGCGAACTTTGTACGATAGCACGGACCCTCAGGAAGAACCGCTACCGGACACGTGGGACAAGCTGACCGGCCTGAAGAGGTTGTGCGTCTTGCGTTGCGTCCGGCCGGACAAAGTTGTGTTGGGCGTGCAGAAGTTCGTCATCAGCGAGATGGGCGAAAAGTTCGTGCGGCCGCCGCCGTTCGACCTGCAGGCTTGTTATGATGAATCGTCGTGCATCCAGCCTTTGGTGTTCGTGCTAGCTCCGGGGAGCGATCCGATGGCGTCTGTGTTGGAAGCAGCGGAAGCGATTGGGCGGGAGGTGGAGCCGATCTCATTGGGTCAAGGTCAAGGTCCCGTCGCGGAAGCACTCATTGCAAGAGCGTGCAAAGTTCACGGCGACGGCTCTTGGGTCGTGCTGCAGAACTGTTCGTGGCGGCGTCCTTCGCTGCACCTTCAACCGGAGGCGGCGCGTCGATCGGCCGGAAGGTGGGACGACTCCCCGGACGCCATCGCCGCGACGCCTTCGATGACGAGTGTTCACCGGTTCCTACACAACAGGTCACCTCGCCGAGTCGTTCATGCCCCGTTTCGAGGAGATTTGTGATAAACTGGGCGACCCACGGCCCCACGAGAATTTTAGATTGTGGTGCACGACATGTCCGTCCCCGATATTCCCCACTGCAGTTTTACAAAACAGCATCAAGATGGCTATTGAACCGCCGAAAGGGCTCCGAGCGAACTTGGTCGGCAGCTACTCGTCCGCGCCGCTCGCGAACGATGGTTATTTAGAATCGAACGCGAAGCCCGAAAAGTTCCGGAAGTTGTGCTACTCGTTGTGTATCTTCCACGCTGTACTCCAGGAGCGCCGCCTGTACGGTCCGCTGGGCTGGAACATCCCCTACGGCTTCAACGAGTCGGACATGCTAATATCATTACAACAGTTATTTGCGTTTCTAGAAGAAAACGAGGAAACACCATTCAAAGCACTGAAGTACTGTATTGGGGAGTGCAATTATGGGGGCCGCGTAACGGACGGCAAGGATCGAATAACGCTAAATAGCATTATGGAAAGGTTCTTCAACGAGGAGGTGTTGGAGACAGGCTACAAGATGTCCCAGAGTGGCACGTATTCGAGTCCGGGTGTAGAAACAAGGGAGGAGTTCCTCGAAGTCATCGAGGGCTTGCCTTTAGTTGCTCCCCCAGAAATCTTCGGCTTCCACGAGAACGCGAACATCACAAAGGACACGAAGGAGACGAACGCCATGTTCGCTACCTGTTTACTGTGTGAAGGCGGGGGAGGGGGAGCCAGTTCCGGCGATAAAGATGCTACTATTGCAGCGACTGCAGGTGATATTAAAGAAAAATTACCTGCTGCATATGACATGGAGCAGGCCGCGATCTCGTATCCCGTGTTGTGGGAGCAGTCCATGAACACGGTCCTGTGCCAGGAGTTGGCACGGTTCAACAACCTCACAAACGCGATGAAAAAATCACTAGTGGAGGTGGAGAAGGCTGTTAGAGGAATAGTTGTGATGTCCGGGCCGCTCGAAGCCTTGGGCGACTCTTTGGTATATGGTGCCATCCCCGCCATGTGGAAGGCCAAATCCTATCCTTCGTTCAAGCCTCTCGCGGGCTACGTCACGGATCTGTTGGAAAGGCTCAATTTCCTAAACGAGTGGCTCTGCGAGAAGCCGCCGTCGACCTACTGGATCTCGGCCTTCTTCTTCCAGCATGCTTTTATGACTGCGAGTAAGCAGAACTATTCCAGGGCGGAGACCATCCCCATCGACGCGATTGGCCTGCAGTTCGAAATGTTACCTTCCAGTTCGTACGCGAAGCCGCCGGCATTGGGCGTCTATGTCTACGGCTTCTTCTTCGAAGGGGCAAGGTGGGACAAGAAGCAGAAAAAGATCTTGGAGAGCGAGCCCAAGGTGTTGTTCACTACTGCGCCACTCATGTGGTTCCAACCCAAAAGGACCGTACAAATTAGACATCCGCCTTCATATTTATGCCCGGTCTACAAGACGGGCGACCGGCGCGGTATCCTGGCGACCACGGGGCACAGTACGAATTTCATCCTCGACATCTACGTGCCGAGCGATGTGCCCGAGGCGCACTGGGTGCAGCGCGGGGTGGCGATGCTGTCGCAGCTGGATGACTAAGTAGAGAATGACGTGGCCTTCTCTAATATCCCCCCCCCCGGGCCCGCGCTCGCACGCGAGCGACCTCACTGGTTAGGCGCCACGGCGACTTGCCTAAATTTTTTGTGCGGTCGGCGCTTTTTTCTTCGTGGCACCCGCCTTTTAGGCCCTCTGGCGGCCAAAAGTAAATTTGGGGCGCCTCCCTGCCTGTGGGTGCGTTTTGGCCGAGCTCCGCTTGGAAGTGTCAGTCCCGTGCCCCTCGGGGCCAAAACCAGTGGGGCTTGTGTGGGAGCAGGCGCCACTTCCCCTTCAAGTTCCTCCCAGGCCTCAAAACACTTGCCAGACGTCCCAAACTCGCATCAAAACTTCTTGAGTTCCGCTGAAAGCACTTGTCGTCGAGCACTGCGTTACCAGCCCAGAGCCCAGTGGCAGTGCACGACTGCCCTATCAGTGCCCCTGAGCCCACACTCGCCGTAACATGGCTCTTTAAGGGGTAATAGCCAGTCTCTCTCCGGAAGTATTGAATCCCCGAGCGCCAACTAAAGACTATTGATTGTATTGTTATGCCCGTGTACTCATTAGGAAGACGCCGGCCTGGTCGTCCTTGCCGCGCGTTTCGCCTTGTTGTTGCTTACTTCGACGCGCGACCCGAAGCCGATATTCAGGCGGTGTACGGTGGGAGCTGCACGAGGCAGCACGGGAGATAGGCTCTTACAACCGACGACGTGCCTGAGGCCAAACGCGACCCACAAACCGGCACCACGGTACGTTTCTACCATCCAAGAGTCATCGTAGCAGCCCCCGGGCCCTTCCTGCACTGTCAGTGGCACCGTTACCTCGGAGGGGTTCGTCCTTACTTGTACATTCCAGACCGGGAGGCAAACCCAAATCTTGGAAAGGAGCCAGGATGATATCTACTGGGATTGGAATCCTCTTCTCGCTTCTCAACGTGCAACTTGATTAACACATCGAGTCCAGGAGCGGGTTTTGCCTGCATCCCGGGTAGGTGGTGACGGGGACGGTGGTGGGGCCAGAACAGTGCTGCCTTGGGGTCACCGCGGCAGTGGCGTTTTACCAGACGGGTGGGGGTTCAACTCCGTTCGAGGCTGGCCTGGTGCACCATCCTACTAGAAATAGTATCACAGATTAGAACTCCGTCTCGAGACCTCTGCGCATGTGGTCGCTAGTAATAAGACTCGGACTCGGATACGCAACGTCGCTGGACGACGCAGACTCCGCTGTTGCGCCTGTGCCTCGGCGCCAGCACCGCCCTAACCAGACAAAGCCTGGGTCTGTCGCTTTGTCCGAGTCGTAGCTCAGGCTGTGCCAGTCACGGACTGGACGGGACGATGCTTGAAGCCGCCCGACAAGCACAGTGGCTGCGCAAAGTAATGCCAAAGCTAGAACTTGAAGACCCGGGCCTAATTGCCAGTTGATACTACTGAAACCATTTTCCAAGCAAGTTGTGCTGCCCATTAAGTATAGCAAGAGCATAGGATCGGGCATCCCGGAGGCGGGACGGGTGCCGGGTCGCCCGAGGCCATCCGAGTCATCGCAAGTGCTGGTCGAAGTCAGGTGTTCTCGCTAGTAAGATTGAAGTTACTAGGGTTCAGACGGTTTACAGTCGTATCATAGTAGCTTTATTTGGAAGCCGGTGACAAGTTGCCGCTCACGATGGCAAGTGACGAACCAACCTATGAGGAACTACTGGAGGAGAATTATGAGCTACACGAAGAGAAACGGGCCTTGAGCAGCCGAATACAAGGACTCGAGACAGACCTCGCGGAGCATACCGGCGCTGGCAGAGAGAGTGAGCGCAGGGCGTCTGAAATAGGCCGACTCGAGAAGGACCTCGCCGACGCAACTGCTCACTCGCACGCTTGTAAGAGAGAGATAGAAAAGCTAAAGACTGAGAGAGACATGCGGCAGAGAGAGCACAAGCGGCTTGAAACTGCACTGCAAGATAAAGAGGAACGGTACTATGATATATAGCTAATTTTTACCAATGCATACTTGCTTAGATTATCTTCCATTCTGCGAGGAGGAGTTGTGAATTCAGTAGCTGATGAAGATATCCGGCAAGAGGACCGTCAGATGCACCTGACCTACGAGCGTAATTTGCTGGAAGCCGACCAAGAGAATGAGCAGATTCGAGCAGAGATGTCCACCTTGGAATCCCAAGTCCTAGTATTACAAGGCGCTTTGGCAGTCCGGCGCATTGTAAATCCTTTGAATGCTACGTCCCTACGAATTTAGTTCTGGCAGGTCACGGCAGCTGAACGAGATGAGATCCTTGCTATCCGCGAAAGGAATGACGTGGCACTAGAGCATTCAGAAACCAAAATAGAAGAGCTGAACTTATTGCTAGAAGAGGCACGCGTGCAAATACAAGAATTATCTGCAGAACGAGATGCCATAGACGATGCGCTGCAAGCGACTACTAAAGTGGTTGCACAGAATGAGCAAAAGTTTCGCGCCCAGTTAGAGGATTCGCTTGTTGAAATTGCGAAGCTGCGAGATACAGCTACTCTGGATAATCAGGAGAAGATGAAGCAGGTGCAGCTTGAGCTTGAGAGAGCATACTTAGACGCTGGGCGCCTTGATGCAGAGAATGTGCCCCATAGCCGAGTCGAGATTTGTCCATTGCATGTGTCTTGGAAGCTAAGTTAACAGGTGGAACTGACCGTCCTTGCTGACTTATTGCGTAATCGCATAAGGGACCTCGAAAGTGGACATGAGCATGAGAGTATACTTGCGAGGAGGAAACATCCTGACACTGGAGATATCTCTGCTGAACTAAGCTCTACAAAAGTGAGCCTCTATGAAAGCAAGAAGAAGCAACACCGCATTGAGAGTGAAATTTCAGGACTCGAAGCAGAACTTGCTGATGATCGTGATTTGCTGGACATTGCTGCGCAACAGGGTGGAATTGGCGTAGCAGAGGCCATTCGTCGCAATAAGTGGCTCAAAACTGTACTGCGAAAACGTGAGACAGAGATTGAGAAATGCCGCCTTGAACTCTCTGTCAGTCTAAAACAACGCTTCCATCATTATATGAGACTTCTCCTAGGCGACAAGGGAAGAAAACGAATCGGCCAGGATTGAGCACAAAATGCTTAAAACTGCACTCGGAGATGCAGGCAAGGTACTTTTGCAAATGACAGCAGGTGCAGGTCATCTCAGCGATGTTTGCCCAGCTGATGCCAAGACTATGGCTGCAAGGTGTATTGATCTTGCTAGCAGCAGTCACCTACAAAAAAGAAGCGCTGCTATAAAAGACGAAGCTGGGAAGGCAGACACCAGGAAGATGCAAGTGCAAATTAATGACCTTGAAAGCGAGCGAGCACGCCTGCTTAGCCAGCTACATGAAGCTGCACCCAGAGTCTCAGGACAGGGCATTCGGTTCATTGGTCTGACAGATGAAAATCTTAGAAAATTACAGTTGTATGCAATGAGATTAAGTCGAGGGGTAGAAGATATACCTATCGACGCTAAATGTCTAAGAAATGGGTTGGAAACACTCTCAGATGTCGAGCCAAAAAGTCCGGCTCTAAGCGAGGTTTGCGGCGAGTAATGCAACCTGCATCAAAAATATTTAATATATCTGAGTTCGCCCACAGATGACCTTTAGGTTGCCCAAATCTAAAGCTGAGGAGCACGTACGCCACCTGCCAGCTTGTGCATCTAGCGCTGGTGCATCTAGCGCGATAGATACTGCAACGATTATTCCATCTTCAGCCCAAACTCCAGGCCACAGCACCACTAAGTCAAATAAAGCAATGCACAAAAACACTAGTGTAAATCAACCAAGGGCCCGTGGCACCTCGTGCACCTATGGTGGTGTTTCTACACCTAACATTGTAGTTGCAAATCTAGGCCACACTGAAACTGGTCCATGTGACACTAACTTTTGCAAAACGGCCATCTTTGGCGACTGGGATGGTTGCCCAGTGGCCAATGATCAGCATGTGTTCAATCAACCACGGCTTCCAAATGACATATGGGCAAGGGACTTGCGATGGGTCTATTTTGCGTTTAATTTTGCACCAAAAATTGTCATTTGCTCAAATAAATAGGCTCATGCAGCACTCGCCGAAGCGCTGGAGCTTTTGGATGTGTCCGAGCGCGAATGCATCCAACTTGGCTTGACATGTGGTATCTTGAGTGGGCAGGCATCCGAAATAAGGCAAAATATGTCAGCTTGCTACGATGTGCATTTACGGAAAAAGAGAGCAATGGAAAGCAAGACATCAGCGCTGCGATCTAAACTAGCGGCATTACAAGAACAAAAGGCTATTCTTGAAGCTAAATTACAAATTTACGAGCGTATTCCTGGAAGTAGACAGGTGACTGTCACCAGGAATGACATTGGGGCGCCGCAATCGAGATTTCAAGAGGTTGCTCGGCAAATGGCATCATATGAAGTGAACGAGCTACAGATGAAACGACGACACGCTATCCTCCACGAGGAGTTGAAGACCGAAAAAATCAGAAGGGGCCAGGCTGAAAATGCATTGAGTGAAGTTGAAGCTACTTTGCGCAGTCGCATACTCTACTTAGAATTATGGAAACAGGGCTCAGTGGCTCGCATTGAGCGTTTGCAAGCCGAACTTGATGAGTCATCGCCCAATTTGCCACTGTCCTGCGTTAAAGCAAAGAGGCCTGTAAAAACAAGGTTTCTTTCTGCACAGGCTCAACATGTCTGCGCATAGCCCTATAACCCTGCAAGAAAAATCCTCGGCCAATGAAATGATGGTTCTTCGTGCCTCGCTTCGTAAATTGAACGAAGAATCCGCCGCAACACGTAGAGATTGCACCCGTCTCCAGGAACTAGCTTCAATCGCAACAATGCAAGCAATAAGTTTTGTCCTATATCTGCACATCTTTATCCAATTCACATATCACTTAGGCCGCCGAACTGCGACGAAAACAGTCAGAGGATGCAGCTGAGCAAAAAAACGATTTAATCCGCATTCGTCAACTTGAGGCCCGATCAGACAATGATCGGATAATCGGGAAGCTCCAGCGCGAAATCATTTCAACGCGCACGATGTATAGGCTTTTTGCTCGTGTAGTGCAGTGAAATTCACTACTATCGAAATTGACTTGGCATTTTCAGGTAAATATGAAGCAATACATACCGAACTTGCACACAGAGAAAGACTGATGCTCAAGGCGGAATCAAGGCGCAATAGGTGTGATGAACTGTTAATTTCGCTCCGTGAGGAAAAGCAACTTCAACTGGATATACTTAACACAACTCTCAGATGCGCGTTCTGCTTGCCGCATTCAAGTACTTCAAGGCACACAATAGCTGGTGTGGACCATGAGTCGGAAATGTCATGTAAGCTTCTTGGACTACAAGATGCAACCAACCAGCAGGAACTTGAATTACGCGCATCAGAACTGGCCCGCGAAAAGCTTGAGCACCGCAATGCACAACTAGAGATTGACCTGGATACATCTAAACGGCTAGCTCTCTGTCTCACTGGTAAGAACAGTACATCTGTGAATTTGAGACAATACTTGCCCCCAGGTTCTTTAGCATCTCAAGGTCAGCGAATCACTTTACACTTCTCAGTGCAAGATGCTTAATTTTGGGGATCACTCCTAGGTGACACATTCCGCAGAATTGTATCACTAAACGAAGAAGTCAAAGCATTGAAGCTACAAGCCATCCAGGGTAAATACCAAATCACAACTTTGCAAGAAGAAAAACGACGACTTAATGCGACAGTTCTATCTCGTGAGACTGTGCTTACGAAAGCTGATCGTGCCCGTGTTGAGGCTGAAGCTAGATTGATATCGGATGTTAGTGGGCGTGGTAATCCCCTATCAGAGTGCAAGCAGTATGAGATGCCTTTAAGTACTGGATGTTATCTTCCAGCGTCATACCCCTGGCTGTGCAGCTGCACATCCAAGTTTGTTGTGCACAGGGATACTTCCATCGTCCACTCTCGATCTGGAGGAGATGGAAATACCACTGAAAGAGCTGCATATCAGTGGTGGGCCAATTCAACAAAGGGAATGCCAACCCGCAGGCTCAGTACAAAACTCCGATCTCCCAGATCAGGTTCTAACATAGTCATTCGACATTCTATGCGCACTTGTTGCTAATTTAGCTTCATGACGAGGGCGATGGGGTGGCCACGCAGATATCTTCGCTGGCCCTGAGCCAAACAGAAACCATCGCTGGCAACGTGCACAAGCCTGGGTTGGATCTAAAGCTCTATGACAAAGGAAAAAATAGAAAAAAACAGTGTCCTGGAATGATACTAGCTTCAGATTATCGCCTGTTGTCGATGGTCTACACTCAGGTGAGGCCTGCGACAGCAGGAAATACCCTGCTCTTGCTCGAGCCAATTGCTCTGTGGAGCAGCAGGCTCATTGGACCTATTCAGATGGCCACGTGCAAAAACCGCAGTGTTCTGCTGATACCAGCCCTGCGGCTAGGGAGCCCAGGAATAGTAGATTAGAACAAGTCGCCGCAAAAACAATCAAATCACTAAAGGTGATGCATGTGTACTTATAGCCCATTATTGTCATATACAGACTCTCGTAAAATTCAAAGTACAAGCGCTTACCAACTCAGATATGCGACTGGAGGAGCGGCAGCAAGTAGCAAAACGTGAAATTCGTTGTGACCGGGATAAAGCTGGTCGGATCACTGAGCAGCTATATTATGAGCATGAGTCGGCGATTCGTCGTCTGCGTTGCGCGGTAGCAAAGTCAAGGAGCAATCCTCCTGACGTGGTTATGGGCGTAAATGCACAAGAAAATACCTCTCATGACGTATCTGAAGTTGACAAAGTCATCAAGATGAATATGAATCTCGAAAGTAAGCTAAAGATTGCCAACACGGCCCGTGAGCGTGCCGAAAGCCGTTGCGCTTTGGTCGTGAGTGAGCTAGAAGCACAGAAAAATGATCTTATTATGCTTTCAGCTAAGCTACAACGCGCTGAAGAAAAGCAAGCAAACACATCACCCTGCCGCTCAGATGCTCTCCAAGTGCACTTATTGCGAAAGTCCCTTTCGCAAAGGGATGCACAGCTCAAAGGCCTCCGTGATTCGCTTGTCAAGCTGAAAGCAGATTTGGTTGCCGTTGAACAGGTCTGGCTGCTCCTGGATTCTTGCAGCATGACAGTGGCCAACTGTAGGCAAATGCGTTTGGCAGTCCGAGGCGGAAGGACTTACCAACCTATACCCCAGATGGCGCTGTACAGGACCCCCGTTCAAAGGCAAAAGAGCTCGCCCAGCAGTTGAATTTGATTCGTAGCGAGGCACGAGCTGCTACGCGACCAGCAGAGTAGCAGAAGGGAAAATTATACTTTTTGAGCAAAATAATTATTAGGCGCAAAAACGATCTTTTCTGCTCACAACGCGATAAGTATAAGCTACAGCTGGATCGTGCTCTCCATAAGATTGAACACTTGCGTTCTAATGCCCAGATGGCGGAGTCTCAATGTCGAGAGTTGGATAGTGCCCTCACCAATGCTCGTCGCGAATGCAGCGAACTCAGGGCAGTTGAAGCAAAGTACTCTGTAACTGCGTGTAATTTTGGTTCCTATCATGTTTAAACTCTTTGAGTTATTTTGCCTAGGCTTCGAAAAGAATTACCTAAGAGAGCTGGCGGTGTGTAACTGTGCATCACGATAAAACTATACATATAGTATCAAAGTAATGTCTTAGGAGAAGTTTCCACGAATGACATCAGGGGGGAGCTCGAAGTTCTCAGGGCTCAAAACTTAGTATTACGTAAAACACAGGATGGGCACAGATCAGCTTTGTGTATATCTGCGCATCCCTATCAAAAGCTGCAGCACAAACCACCAAAGTCTTTAGTTCTGCACGATGTTAAATTAGGACGCTGTGATCCAACCACGCGTGCTGCGCTAATCGCAGCACTAAGGCTAGAAAACCAAGATTTAAAGCTATGCATCGGAGAGAGAGAAGGAGAAATTGCAAGATTGAAACCTGAAAGGGCATGTTCCGATGTATACTATCATTCGAAGAATAGATATGCAAAGACGGAACTAAAAACTTTAGTTCATGGACTACAGCTAGTGATGCAACGCCAGGGACTCCACATAAGAACGCTAAAAAGTTATGCTGGACTATAGGTGATGATTTGGGCTGATGATTGGGAACTCGCAGGAACTAGCCCGAGCTTGATCAAGTATGTTTAGTGGTTAGCACCGCAAAAACCACAAGGCTGATTGGTTCATCTTCTGATATGTTTCTTCGAAACCATGGAGTTTCTTGGCATTATAGCAGTGAGGCCATCTTAGCCTAAGAATCAGATACGGGGGGGCTCTAGACTAAAGGCTTGGTGTATGTGCCTTTTAGAGTCCCTTTTTTAGGATATTCCTTCCTTAATTATCTGCCTATTAAGGAAGGGGTCACGGTCGAGGCCCCGATTCAGCCGGGGGCTGTGGCGCCTCCCCATAAATAGCCTATGGGAGTCCTGAAACTTACTGCGAATAATCCTCGGGGCGTGCCCCACACTGTCATTCTACCGGGCTCAGGCTGTGGACCCCTGAAAAAGCGACTTCAGGACTCGGAAGGGGCCCCACGCGAACGTCACGTTAGTGGCGTTTCGTGCCGCCGCATCAGGCCACTGTTTGGGTCATTCTACACTAAAAGCTGCCGTGTTTGCGCATACAACCGACGCCACGGGTACCAAAGGGGGCTTCGGGGGAGAAATCACCAGAATAGAACCAATAACCTGCACGTTAAGCCGCACTCACGTCAGATCATTTTGTCCCTGGGTCCCAACAGGCCACGCCCCCCCCTAAGGCTATTTATTGAAATTCTCACCAACTACCATACCAGCCACGGTGATCTGGGGGCCGGTCTCCTTTTGTAAGCAAGCCTGAGGACTACGAGTCCGAGCCTGAGTCGGAAGAAGTACCAGGCGGCCTACCTAGCACTCGCTCGTTGGGCCCCTGGTCCGCCAACGGGGCGTAGGAAGAGGTGCGGTCCAACCGTGACTACTAGGCTAGTAATAACTTGAATCATGCCCGGGCCATGGTAATGTGATGCCAGTGATGTTCAAGTTCAAGTTTTACTAGTACGACCTGCCAGTGCAGGCGGCAATGGCGCTTCCCGGAGACATCCAAGCCTCCGAAAAAACTCTCACACACACGGATTGATTGGCGTCTGAGTTCCGCATCACCGTGATGTTAAAATTTAATGAATCGTGTACTGGTACATCATTTACCTGATACCTACCGTAGGTACCTACGGTACGGTACCTACGGTACTATGCATAGCTGGGTCAATGCGGGTTGCAATCATTCTGCCGTGGGTAGGCGGTGCAATGCCTCCCCATCTATCGTTTACATGCCATACCATGATTGGTGGTTTAGGGACAGCAACTTTGCTTTTGTTCCACGAGGTTACTCAAAAGCAGAGTGTGCCTGAGGCATGTCTCGCAAGGAGTAACATCGAGGTAAGGGAACTACAGGACGGAGGAATCGCAGCGCTTCACGTAAGGCGCATTGCAGAAGCAACTGGATCTCTGTCTCGAGTATGGAATGTCGATATGCAGCTGAAACTTGAGCGACTTTTGCAGATTGCACCTGCTCTCTTGTCTGAATTCAAACCAAGCTGGGGCTGGGTCTTTGGAGAATATCTCTACGAGTACAGTCACTGGACCTATACCGATGTCGACATTGTGTTTGGGCGGCTTAACTCTGAGTCATATGCTGCTTTGATCTCAAATTTATGCCAGTCGCCACAGGCTTGATGATTGGCTGGGGGGTGTTGAGTTCGATCGTTATGACATTCAAACATGGTCCTTCTTGGGCGACGCCGGTCGATTGTTCCTAAGGGGCCAGTGGGCTTTGCATAAAAATGAACAGCGCATAAACTTGCTGTGGCTAAACTGTGGCCATTTAAATGAAGATTTGCGTATCAATATTGAGGCAAAGCTACAATTCTATCAAGATATGCTTGAATCGAAGAATTCGTCCTTGTTTGGTGTCAACAATTGAGCCTTCACAACTGCTAGTACATTAGGCATCGCTTGAAGCTGCTGTACCGCAAACGAATGACAACGGCTGCTCTGCCCCTAGATGAGTCTGGTTTGCATGAATGCAGTGTCCATACCGGAAGGTTTATCTCAGCCGAAGGCTGTTACTCCTGTGTGGTAATTTCAAGCAGCCTTGCAGCAGCCCTTGATCTAAGAGTTAGAATTTCACCACTCGTGCTTAGTGATCACAGTGATGTTCCTGTCTTTTGGTTTCGTGGTAGCCTCGTGAGATGTATAAACCATTGGAACTCGAAAAGGGGCACATGTGGCGAGGCCTTGCGGGCCTGGAAGCATATACGGGCAAATTATACTATGCGTGCATATCGAAGTCCAGAGACGCCAATCAACGCTGTGTTTAAGCGCGCAATTGTGATTCACGATTGCTTCAACATGCGCTGGATCTGCAGATCTGCGCGACGTGCAGCGCTTCATGCCCTTGTTGACAAGTTAGAACTGGGTGGCCACTTTAAACCTCTCGGACAAGAAAAAATTGTACTCCTTCGACCAGGGAAAGAGTTACTTCCCAAGGCGACCTTGGTGATGACGCCGATGATTAAACCCAGCGTCAGCATCCAAATAATTGAGGCGCCCCTCTTCCATTTTCGAAAATGGGTTGACTATGGAAGGTGGCATCCAACTTCCCTTGACAAAAATATGCCCCCAGTCATATTCTCAGTAAAGAGTAGTGGCTTTGTGTGCCTCCAACGGCAACGTACCTAGACGTAGACGGCTAGCTTGCCAGACGCAGCCATCTCCTTCATCCCTCATGGATATGGAATAGACTAGCAACCTGGGTCAGGGACGAGAAGGAAGAGCACTGGCTCTATAGCGAAGCACGATTGACTCGCTCTGAGTCACAAGCAGTCGACACTTGCTTACTGGCGGCAGGCTACTCACTGGTGAGTGGAGCGCAATGCTACATCGTGATGCCCTCTGCTCACGAAGCTACATTATTGGAGTGCATTTTTTACGATGGCCCCCAGCAGGCCCCGCCGCCCCTATCCAGGTCCCCGTCTCCTACCTCCGGGAAAGAGCTTAGAGCCCCTCCGCGTCGCGAATATCCTCCGACGAACTGGCAAGCACCTCGTAGATGTGCCATGCTTCGGCAATAGGGCACGTCAAGCCCGTGGGAGTCGTCGACCTTGTCGTATTTCGCAAACTTCTTTGTAGCGGACGAGCAGCAAACGAGCGACCCTCTTGGCGAAGTGGACCAAGAAGCGGCGCGTCCAATTAGAGTGGGTGCGAAGGTTTTAAGACTCCGAGTCGGACCAAATTAGACACCCGGAGACTAAATCTTTGCCAAGGGCCAAGTGACTGGGTGGCCACGGGGGGTGTCGGGGTGTCACGGAACCCCAAATATGCCGTATCTCTATAACTAGGCGTCTGGTGCGCAGGCAATTCGAGGATGGGGGCCTCCTTGCGAGCGAAACGATTAGGTTTGGAAAGGAAATTTTAGTGGCCTGCGCACGTCGCGCCAGTCACTGTGGCATTTCGTGCCGCGTCAGCTACCTAGAAGGTTCGGATTTTTGGAACTTTTGGGTGTTACCATGGCGGTTATTGGTGTGTTTCCGCTTAGGGGCTCTAGATGCCAATCAAGCAACGCGAGATGGGAATTGAGATGGGTATCTAGCCCCGTAATAATATTATATGGTTTGCTTAGCAATTTGTTCCCGGACGGAGGAGAGGAGAGGAGGGGTACCACGGTACCAGGAAGACAACGAGACAGGAAGACAGGAAGACGCGGTCCCCAGGTTCTGAGCAAAAAAGCTGCCCAACACAATTGACAGGCGTAGGGTGTCGTTCCCGCCTCCAGGACGTGTCGTTGGCTCCAAATCGCTCGCGTGTCGGGCAACGCGGCCGGCCGCCGCTGAGAGAACGAGCTGGCGTCGACGACGACTGCGTTGCGCGACTCAAACCGATGGCGCGGCGTGTCGTCGAGAGCGCTACGCTGCGCGGCCACGACGCGCGCGCGCGCGGTTGCGCGTTTTGCGGTTGCGCGCGGCACTAAAGCGTCGCAGCGCATTTATGACGTGTATGCCGGGAACGCTGGGTCAGAGCACTACCCACGGGGATGGGCGCGACGACGCGCCGTTATGCAAAAACGCGTCCGCCGGCTGCCCGACGTTTCGGGTCGTACCCAGCAATCCGCCCCCCCCCCGAATCACCCTGCCAACGTGGGCCTAACCCGGCTAGGGGGGTCTCGTCGTCTTGGTGTCCGACCGGGGGGCGTTCCTGTGCCAATTTAACTATGCTTTGCTAAAAGATCTTACTGTCTTCCTGTCTTCCCGTCTCGTCGGAATCCTCGGCCCTGGGGTCCCGGCCGCGATTTTGGCCTATGTTGCCGTCAATAACCCGCTCTTCCTGTCTTAATAGGAAGAGCAGCCTCTTCCTGGCTAGACCCAGGAAACAAATTTCCACCTTGCTATATCTCTCAACATCGACCACATCGGCCGCCCAGGTCATTCACTGGTTTGGGGTCGCGAGACTACAACCGCGTGAATGTAAGCCACAAAGCAATGCTGAATCACAAGAATTCAGTCTAGTAGCCCCAGCTGGTGCTCCTAGCCACACCGGACGCATTCTTATGTCCAAAAGCGGTAATTTGGTATGTAAGGTTGTGGGACTCAAAGCGCTAACTTTGTTCCATCCCTAAGTAATTGGCTATTAAAGGGTGTGATTTGGATTCATTTGATACCTTCGGTATGCTGCATTCATGGCTGCCCGACGACGTTCATCCATTTGGGCTTGCTGTTGAGCTAGTGCTCTCAGCTGCTCCTTAAGCTGTCTGCATTTTGGTACGACACAGGCCTCGCGACGGCACTGACGCGCATGTATCTGCAACAACGCCCAAATTCGACGGCAAATAGCGCAGCCACCCTGCACTCGTGTTGAACAATTTGCACCATGCTTTAACAAGTTCTGCGAGGACCGATCTAACAATATGAATGTCTGGCGTTGACGCACCTTCATCTTGTTGCAATTGGCAGAAGGACATTGTTGGTTTCTGCAGCCCGAGGCATGTTGAAGAAGCTGCATATGGAGCTGAATCGATCGATGGCGATCTCGGCGCTGCTCCTCCGTGAGCTGGGCCTGCGAATCGCCGCCAACGATTGATCTCCTGAACGGAAACTTATCGGAAAACATTTTATGCATTTTTTTATAGCACTCCTGCAGGCTCAGGGTTCGCTTTACTCCGAAAAAATAGGGTTCGCACCTGGCACAGGTGAAAATCCGTGTCTTGTTCTGATGTGTAGCAACACCCTGAGTTAATATCAATGTTGCAATTCGAGCAGGTTACGAGGAATTTAGGCACATCAGGGTTGTGTGTATGATACAAAGACATCATTGAAGTATGCTTGGCCCTCCTCAGGTCGTCAAATTGATAGTGATTACCCTGGCATAAATTCAGAAATTGCTGCCTTGTGTCATAAAATTCAGATTCAATAGTTTCATCCTTATCTTCGGTCTCATCAAAGTGTCGCTCTCTATTGATTCTCTGATCTCGAGCTTCAGGGTCGTTGATATTTGCTTTGGCGGCCGATTGACTTGTTTTGTCCACGCCTGTGGAATTAGGCTTTGTCTGCCCGACTCTGAGATTGGAAGGTGCCCCCTGTATTTCTGCATCATGCTGATTACTATTATTCAACTCCTTTTTGTGACGAATCCCCATTGCACATGCAAATATGCGTGGTTGCAGGTATGCAACAATAAAGGCATCCTTCATCGGCTCCAGGATTTTGCCCATCCGCACAATTAGTGAGTCCGTTCCAAGTTCTTCTTCCACTGACCCGTCTGACCGAAGGCCACGCTGTGCACGTGCCTTCGCCTTTTTCTTCGATTTAGATTCTAGTCGTTCATTGGCCTCGTCTGAAATTGCTTTGGCCACATTCTCCGCCTCGCCTGGCCAGTAATCACCCTCGAAGTATGGAATCTGGGTTATGTTAAAATCACTCTTGAAATTTTCATCCCAGAGGTTAGTTATGCGAGTAACGACACCTTCATCGCGCGCTTTTCTGAGCAACGTTATGTACCATAATCTAAGACGGTCGTCTTTGGGCGTCTTTTGGTCTTCAGGATGGCAGAAGAAAATATAATCGTCCCCCTTGCAAGGTGGGCAGGCCCAGATGTGGGCAGTATGAAAGCCACGCTCTTTTGCGTGCGCTAAGTATGCGATCAACATTTCATGGTATACAAGAGTGCGGTTCTCTCTCGGGCGAAAATAGTAGACTGAATCGAGATAACTGACATAAACACGCCTGTTATTTGGCTGTGGACACTTGTGCCCATACTCATAGAGGTACATGCCAAATAGTATCACATCAACACCGTCCATTTCCTGGAAGAGAAGTACGCATTTTGACCGCATCGGAAATTCACATGGGTACTTGTGCTGTGAATAACGCTTGAGAATTTTGGGCTTCACTTGATGCATTTTGTCGATATTTGAAAGCTGTCGAACATAAACAGGAGTTGGTTTGCTGGGTGAAGTCGTTGAGTTCCTTGTGTGAACATCTTGCAGTGATTTGATGACACGGTCTTCGAGAAAACGAGATAGTTTCGTGTGGCGAATATCTTTTGCGCCAAGTGGTCTCGGATGGGGGTCCTTTTTGCCACGCTGGGCCATAAAGCAAAAAGGACAATGATATATTGTCGTTCCCTTATTCATCCGACCATTAAACAAGGCGCATATTTGATGAACCCACCGGTTGCACTGCGAGCACTCTACCCAGGGCTCTTCATGCATTTCATCATTTTTCTTTTTTTGCAAGTCCTTCTTCCACAATGTACAATCGGCAAATTCAAGAGGCTGTTTGTCACGCAGCTCGTTGAAGCACTGTTGACACCAATGATACTGATTTCGACCCCCTGTATAATAATATGAGTTGCGTCGAATACGCTGTCCATTACAGGACCCGTTGCAGTAGTAAACTGTAGGCTCAAAAAGAAGTTTTTCGCAACCGCATAGGATGCATACGTCGCCATTCAGTTTCCTTTGTTTTTCTTCTGCTTCGATGGTTGCAATCATGACTTGGTAGAGCTTTTCAAAAGTTAGCTTCATTTCACGTGCTACTTTGCAAACATCTGAGCCATCTCCGTTGTATGTCACAGCATTATCAAAAGTGAGGCGCACATCAGCAGCAAAATCTGATATACTTTTGTAACAGTTATTCTCCATCCGCTTTTTTATTGAGCCGAGGTCCATTGGGGTTTTGACAACATCAAAATAGTCAGGAAGATTTAATTCAACTGGATCGACTGGTTGCATGAATATCCAGGAGCATTCGTGATCTGTTAATTTCTTGAGGACTGGTGCACATTTTTGACGTATCTTAGCAGAGCTCAATCGAAGTCCCATTTTTAGTGACTGAAGGTGTGCATGGACTTGCGTAGGTGTAAACGAGTTCAAGAGGCTAGTGCCTTCTTCGATCCGACCAGCGGACGCTAAAGTGGTGTTATGTGCTGCATCTAGAGTCCGGTGGATATTGACATTGCCCACAATTTTACTTGAGATTCCACTGATAACACGTGTTTTTTTTAAGTCGTGCGCACCAGAAGCACTACTGTATCTATTTCCGCTATGCGGTTGTAAATACTGGGCACTCTTAACTAACAAATGCCCCTGTCTAGCTCTGTCTCCAGCAGTACGCTGAATGTATCCACGCCCGGTAGATCGCCCCCCTTCGTTTAGGGCACGTTGAGAATGCCTGTCTGAGCAAACGCCAGATACATCTTGCATACTTTGGCCTTCGGTGCCACTACCCGACTCATGCCTATGTATAAGTTCACCTTGAGGTTGTAGCATCGAGACACTGTCAAAAGCACTGTGCCATAGCAAGTTGTTTTGCTTTTTCGTGATTTCGCTGGATTGCATCTCGGACTGGCCCACATACTGCGCATCGCTGGTCCTTGCATCGATGATAATGCGAAAGGACATATCGGGAAGATACACAATGCGCCATTTGACACTGCTGGTCTTTACATTCGGCGATATGTTTCCACAACCGTTTCATCCCGGCGCAGTGCGGTGTGACCGGACATTTCCCGTTTTCGTGCGGGCATTTAGATGCATGTCGCAAGAGTAGAAGCCTTTGTTGCTGCTGACGTAGCACTTGCTGTCTTTGATCCGCGTGGTATGGGCGTTGAGAGTGGACTTGTTCGCAAGAGCTGGGTGGTTGACTTTTACCAGAAATGGTTGATGTTGCGCTTAGTACACTGTTCTTGTTGGTTGAACTTGTATCAGCAGAGACAGCACCCACAGTTACTCCAACACTCATTGATGTGGTAATATCGCCAACATTACCGGCTTCGTTTGCGGTACTTACCTGGACAAATCAGGCAGAAGTATTACAATTTAAAAACTTTGCCGGGAACACTGCTTTTCTGCATTGGACACAACATCAATATTGGTTGAATGTGCAGCAGAAGCATAATCGGCTACTGCAGGCGTCGAGTTGATTTCGTTCGAAGCAGCTTGTGCTCCTGAGGCCCCCCTTTGAGATATACTTCCATCTTCTTCAGGCTTTGGTTTTTGCTGCTGGGCGCGCAATCCCATGGCTATCGCCAAAGCTTGCAGCCTCCTTTTCAATGTCTGAGTGTCCTTATATTCATCCTATGCATCGGAGGTGTTATTTCTTGTTTGTGCTTAAAAATTACAAATGAATTTGCAGAGCGAAATAAAGATTCTTCGAGGCGCCTAGCCATTTGTGGAAGCTTTTGCATCCATTCTACCGGGGCATTTGGTTTACGCGCTTGGAGCAATCGGGCTCTGTGTAGTACGAAGGTTGTGACAGTTTTGTAAAAACACGCACATGTTTGTGATCATTTTGCGTCGCTCTTGAAGATGAAGTTCCTGGGCGTACCACATGGGACACGGCGAAGGGCGTTGCGACATCGAATTGTCTGGTACCTCAGCTGACATTGTAGACGGACGCCTCCACAGTACCTCCACAGTACCGTAGGTACACGTATCCCTATGTAAGGTACCGTAGGTACCTACGGTAATTCAAGTTTGTAAATAAATAAAGAAATTAATAATTAAGGGAGGAATATCCTAAAGGAAAAGGACAGACATACACCAAGCCTCTAGAGGCCTTCTCCCTGCGCGGCTAGGATACCCAGCCGGCGCTTAGAAAGAGACCGTGACGTCAAGAAGCGATAGAGCAAATTCTCAATCCGGGGGCGGGTCATCTCCCATCAATAAAGCTCTACAATAAAGCCAAACAATCCGCGTTCGTCATGTTGCGCGTCTCGGGTAAGATCGTTTCTAGTTTCTGGAAGAAGTCTCCTCTGACGTCGTCCAATTTTGGACACTCAAATATAGTGTGCACAATCGTCTCGGAACCGTGGCCACAACATAGTATTTCCCCTGCTGATTCGCCCCACCTTCCCGGGGCCCTTTGGTGTTGATAATCGCACCGGGCCTCACCCTTACCCTAGCACGGGCCTCGAGACCTTAGATTTTGAGGCGCGCGAGCTTTTGGTTGACCGCGACACATGATACGACACTACCTCCAGTTTCTCGAGCGCTTAAACGCGGTCGCAGTGTCCGAGAGTACCCCATGCATGTGTACGACCCAATGTCTTCTTTAGGACGTACCGTCTGGCGATTTCTGCTACGTCGCGCCGCGGGGCGGTACGCCACGCATGATCTCAGCCACGAAATGGTTGCCCCTGCGCATTCCACTGGCTTTGGTACCTTCTCGGGCAGCCTCGATTCAGCAAGTGGCTTCATCGCGAACTAGTGCTGCGATTGCGCCGGCCCGAACGCGCCCGAAGCGCGAGGGCGCTCGCGGCGGACGCGGCGCGGAAAAAGTTGGACGCGCCGTCGGCCGCGGCCACGCCGCCGCCCGGGCCCGGCAGGGCGCGCACGGCCGAGCAGGCCACGGCGAGGGCGCCCGAGACCGATGCCGACTCCGGCCCGACGCGATCGCACCGCGGCCGGCCGGTTTCGGCGGTTGACGCGCGGACCGTCGTCGGGGCCGCCCGACGCGAGGGCGGCGCGGCAGACCGACGCGGCGCCGCACCTGCGGCGCGCGGCCTCCAGAGGCGCGGCCCGGCGCGGCCTAGCCGCGGGCGCGCGCGGGCGGCCGTCACGCGGCGCGTCGCGTGTGTGCGCAGCGCTCGCAGCGCTCACGGACCCAAAACGCTGGCTCTGCGCGCCCGCGCTCGCGGAAAGAAGCGCCGCGCTGGAGGGGTTCTAGGTCGCCGACGGCGGCCTCGCGAAAACTGCGTCCGTAAAGGGGTGCTGTCTCCCTTTTTGGACTCGGGTTTTACGCCGGCGCCCGTGCGGCGCGAACCCAGGCCCCGGGGAGCAGTGCAAAAATCCCGCTAAAAATTAGGCTTTGCTACCTCCCGCCATGACGTCGCGAGGCCAAAGCTCCCAGACCGGCGACGACGACGAAGATAGTTGGAGCTGCTCGGATGAGGAACGCGCGCGTAGGGAGGGGTTCTCCTTTTGTGCGTTCGGGATTAGTAGCTGGTTTGGACGAAAACAGAGTGAGGTCGAGTTGGAGCTTCGGAAGGAAATCAGCAGCTTGAAACAAGAGAACCGTCGGTTGCGTGAATTGGCAAAAAGCAGAGGTGCTTCTATTGGTGACATCTGTCGTGTGACTACTCCAAACAAACCTCTTGCACCAATTCGGGGAGGAGAACTTCGCGCACAGTGCGAAACGAGAGAACTGGAGGAACTGACAACAGAGCGCAAGAATGCCCCCCTACCTTCCGGTCAGGCCCAATCAGTGCCCACAGTCTGCGGGGAACCCCCACCAGAGAGTTCCTTGTCTGACTGTGTCCAGATTCCGCAGTCCAACTTTGGCGAAGCAGTGCCCATGTCAACGAATCCCATAATCATTGTAACAGACGCGGGGCGATCACTGGAGGATGAGCTAACACTCGTTCTTCTACGGGCCTTTGCAGAGCAAGGCCTCGTTCAGCCACAAGCAGTCGTTGCTAATGTATCACCTGCCCTGGCACGTGCACGTCTCACACGTGGGACTCTGGACACGTTGGGTCTATACAATGTGCCTGTTGGTGTTGGTACAGACGGCGGGACTGGGATTAAATGTGAAGATACTTGGTCAGCCTCAGCGGAGCAATATGTACCACGTGAGCAGAGCCAGAGTGCTAAGGCCCTCATATCCGGTCGGCGCCTTCTTCACCAAACTTTCGTCCGTGCTCGAGAAACCTCACTGACTCTCCTTCTGCTGTCATCGACAAAAGATGCCGCACTTTTCTTCCGTGACAATACGGATCTATTCCGGTCAAAAATCAAGACAGTCGTCTTTTCGGGGGAAGCAAAAGTGCCAGGACACACAGATGGTGATGAGGCACAGTTCATTGAGCCAGACGAGTCGTCTCCAAATGTTGCGATTGATATCACCTCGGCTCAATTTCTTTTCCGGCGCCTCCAAGAGTGGGGTGTCCCGCTGATTGTACTTGGTCAGAGAGCGGCGCGTGCAGCGCCAACACCACGAAGTGTCTTCGACCAACTAGCTGAGCTCGGATCTCCCATCGGCTGGCGTTTGCAGAGCTCACAGAAGGAAGCCATCGAGAAGCTGTGGCAAGATGCACGGTGTGAAGAAGCTCGGCGCATCCAATTTCTCAAGCGCTACTGCGGCTCGAATGATGTTCCAGCCAATGAGGACAACATATGGGCATACATTGAGGGCTTCGACGTAAAAGCTACGTTAGCGCTAGTTGCGTGTGTGCCTACACTTCGCGAAAAGTTCTTGATGCCACATATTCATAGCCTACGAGGTGCTGACCATATGTGCATCGGGGTTTCTGTAAGTGATTGTGGTATAAAGCCCAAGCTCGAGAAAACACTAGAAGATTACCTCTCAAGCGCATACATCAATGGCATTACACTCAATTCAAACCTGTGCCGACCCGAAATCATTGTGGTGTCTGACCCAGGCCAGGACTTGGATGATGAGATGGCATTGATCCTCCTGCGCGCCCTCATCGAGGAAGGTCTAGTCAACTGTGAGGCAGTCATATGCAATTTACAGCCAGCAAATCAACGTGCGCTTCTCGCACGAGGGACTCTCGATTGTCTTGGCCTTCAGCACGTGTCGGTGGGTGTTGGGTCTGACGGTGGGTCAAATAAGCACCTGGACACGTTTGCAATTTCTGCACAGCACTACATGCCCCAAGAGATGGAGCTCATTGACGGTCAACGATTACTTCATCAACTGTATACGTCAGCGCCCCTTGGCGGAGTGCATCTTTTACTCATCTCCTCAATGACCGACGCAGCTCAATTTGTACGCGAGAATGAGCACTTATTTGTGCAGAAGACACAGTCTGTAACAATAATGGGTGGAGTGGAGCCGTTCGACACCGATGACGGCCTTCCGCTCGTCCCGGACACAGCGAACAATAATGCCTTTGACATGAATGCGGCCAGAGAGCTCTATGCGCAGTGTCAAAATCTACGTGTCCCGCTTATCATTCTTAGTCGCTATGCAGCGTACGCATGTCCCATGCCCCGAGATATCTATGATGACATGGCCTGGACGGGTCACCCCATCGGCCTTCGTCTCCAGACAACGCAGCGCCAATCAATTGAAGGTCTCTGGCAGCGTGCCGCTTCTGAGGATCAGGAGAGGCGCATGGGTCTGCCCAAGCGCTGCAACAAACAATGGTTTTGTTCTACCTTTTGTAAGGGTCAAGGCCTCAGTCGTACTTGCGATGACTCAATCTGGGATCTAGTCGTCTCTTTCAACATGTACGATCCTCTCGCCCTTATGGCGTGTGTCCCAGACCTTCGACGCCGTTTCTTTACATGTGTTGAAAAAGAAGTCAAGGGTGTTACTCATACTGTTATTGGCATCTCAAAGCACGAGCCTGGTATCACTGATGACAAGGTAAAAGAGCTCCGCGACTTCATGTATCGGGGCTTCTTTAAGGGCACTACCCTAAATTTCTCCTCTTACACCAAACTCGATGCTGATACTATGTACGTTACCCTCAAACTTTGGCTAGGAATGTAATTATATCTTTGCGATGCAAATCGTAGGCCAAAGCGTCTCAAAGAACTAGCTCAAGAAGTCACCTCTGTCGCCATTGATGAAGAGAAGGCAAGCTACCCATAAGCCAGGTGGCATCCTTTCCTGTGGGTTGGCAGAGTTGGCAAGTTAACGTTGAAATAAAGAATGTAGATGATTACACATCATGATTGTGGACGGGGAAGCACAGGTGCACATAGCAAACCCGCAATCCTCGCCCCGCCGGAGAGTAAGACACCCGCTCAAGTTCACGCTTAGGCCGGATCTAGGGTGTTCCATCCCGATGCAATCGCCTAGGTCGCCGCGGCATCTTTTATCTGCCTCAGGCAATAGCTACATCCGAGTTTCAGGCCCTACTCGGTGTCCTAGTCTGGGGGCTTGCTTTTTTTCAATTCAAGGCTCTAAAGTTGAGATCACTGAAAGTCACTGCCTTGCTCAACTTAAAGACTCGACCTAGCGGTACTAAGTCCCCCAGCCCCGGCAGGCCCGGACCGGCGGGTCGCGGTACCGGGTCTCGGTCATACTGATATTCTCAAACAACAAATCCATTTGAGAAGAACTCGAAACTTGAAAACGTCACGGTTGACATGATCCAACCTGTCACCTGTCCTTACCGAGGCATATCCGCACTTCGCTTCCGAGTCAAAATTTTCTGTAGGACACCCACAGACGAACAATTTTCTTCTACGCAACAACTTGAGCTCCGAGTCCCGTGATAAACTCTCAAACTTCGAACAACTCAGTTTATTCAGGGAGGGAACTGGGCACTACATACTGCCGTTGCTCCCAGACTACGCAACTCATACTACCGTGACTAGGCTATTCCCTGCGCATGATCGCAGCCTGAGGGAACCTGCACGGAAATCCCGGGCCGGTGGACCGTGACGCAGCGAGATCCTACCGGCCTTGCGACTCGAAAATCTTCCAAGTTTTCTGCGCGACTCGGAGCCACTTGCCCCGGGCCCGGGCAAGCGCCCTGGGCCCGGCCGCCGGGCCGTCTGCCGCAGTGCGAGCTCGAATATAGCCTCAGCTGAGTGTTGCGAGCACACTTAAAACGGGCGAGGGCGCGCCGCACATCCGCCCCGTTTAGAGTAAAATCCTCCCCACACCCGAACCCAGCCAAGCTGAGGCTTTCCTTTTTGTCTCAAGATACAAGTTACTCTAGTGTGAGTCATAGGTATACCTACGGTACTACCAAGCTCGCAGGGCCTTCATGAGTCAAGCTGTTGATGACATTAGACCAAATGCGGCGGGGCAGTAAAACTGACAATGCGAGACGGACAAGGTTTCAAGTGAATAGACCAATAAGATTCGAGCGGAATTGGTTAAACAAAGAATCTAATGCGAGTTCTAGAAATTTGCTGGTTGAAATTAGTTCTCAACGGCCGAATAGATCTAGACGTCGTGAAAGTCTAACACGCGTACGAAAAAAAAATAGCCAAGACAAGGTAAAGCTGGCCAGCCTGCCGAGGGAAAAGAGCTCGTGGTACAGTTCAAGAGACCCCCTGCCGCGTACAAATTTGCCACGTTTGAAAATTTCCCACGGAATTCACTCGACTGCTATGTGTGCGCCAAGGAATGAGCTGGCTATTTCCAGACACCGGTCAACATGTTGCGGTGTCTGTACAGTTGCAGGGTTAAAGCCAGGGAACCCGAGATGGCAAAACCAGGACTCTTATATTATTTCGGAAGACTTTCAACGGCAGACAAACCAACGGTGTTACGGTGTCCTTGACGGCCATGGGGAGATAGGTCACCTGGTCTCCAAGCGCTGTAGCCAGCAGCTCTGTGAGTACTTCGTGAAGTCACAGTTGGATATGTCACTTGCATTCCGCCTAATGCAAGAAGTAGAATTGCGCGCTTGATTCAATGACACGCTTTGAATCCACATTATCTACCTGTAGGATTTGAGTCAATGCGAGTTGGATATTAAATGTAGTGGCGCTACTTGTGTGTTTGTTCACTTGCATGATAGCTATCTTCGGGTTGCCAATATCGGGGACTCGCGGGGAGTTCTCGGGCATTTGGATGGAGCTAATATTTGCGCAACCCCGTTGACATCTGATCACAAGGTATGTATACATCTACACTAACTTAATTGTGTCTCATTTGTTTTATCACAGCCTGACCGACACGATGAGCAAAGACGCATCGTAGCGTGCGGAGGTCAAGTTAGTTGTCGTCAACTAGTCGTTGGCCATAGTAGTAATGGACCAATCACGTTGCCTCTTGGCCCACCTCGAGTTTGGTATAGAAGGTTAGATTTTAATGTATTATCTTATCACCTTGAAGCGTAGAAATAGCAGTCATGGCGACACGATGGGGCTTGCCATGAGTCGTTCATTTGGCGACGCAATTGCACATGGTAACAATTTTTGGATGACCATATTCTATCTTTGTACGTGCAGGGCTGGGCGTTTCTTGTGAACCAGAGATCACTCAGTACAATCTAGATTTGGCTGATAAATTTCTCATCTGGTTTGGGTTTTGTGGCTAATTAGAAATATTAATTTTATCATAGCGCAACTGATGGCGTCTGGGATGTGATTGACAATGCACAAGCAGTACAAATTGTTCACACACTTTACGAGCGGTGAGTTGGGCTCCTTTGACCTTTGCCAACCAGAGATTTAAGGTCGAATGACTGGGACCCACTTGAGGCTGCTCACACGTTATGCATATCAGCTCGCCATCGCTGGCAAAGTTTATCGCCAATGATTGATGATATTACAGCACTTGTTGTTGATCTTCATAGAGCGCTAGCCTGCGGGAAGCAGGGTAAAGGCAGATCCAGTGAATATCTATTACGCGTGGATCTATCTATTTGTTGATTTGGATCGCCTCGCAGGTACAGAAATAAAAAAACCAACCGCTCTCCGAAGGTTGACTTGACCGGACCAGTGCCAGCGGCTCGCCCCATGGCCGTCAGGGACGTAATCGTGATCTGAACTTAACTTCCCGGGGGGCCTGGTCAGTAAATGTCCTGCGAGGCGGGTAAATTTAGAAGAAATCGCCATCTAGTGTTCCGGATGTCCAAAAACCGGACCTAAACGGGCACTGGCGAAACTTGGTCCGGCTAAACCTGACCCGTCACGGTACTGTGCACAGTACGGGTCAAATAGGGGCTAGTGGGGCGGGCACTAGGACAGATTAGTAGCAACAAGAACGCTGATTGAACCCCCTTCCTGGGCCCGTTTGGCGCTAAAAACACGTGCAAAATGGTCCTCTCGGCCGTGCGGACACATTCCACTATGATATGACAAAAAAACGTACTACTAGTACTATCATGATGTATTAGTTACCGTCCGAGTCACGGTGACACTGGCACCCTTTACAGCCGCTCTGACAACTTTCCTGGCTTTTGATTTTCCAGTGTGCAACGCATATTTTATATCTCTTCCTTTATATAAGAAACAACATAATGTCGCATAAGACTCAGGCTTTGATTGTGAGTTCTGCAAACCGTTGAACGGCGTAAGTGGGAATGACAAAAGCCAAGTCAAATATCGCTTTTCTCCGCCCCTTGTTATTCCTAAAAACGCTGTTAATCCTTCAAGTTACGTGGAGGTCTTATCGTCTCAAATTTCAAGTTGGTGGAACAATCCTAATATGATCGATTAATTCAAGTTAGCTGCCAGTGGCTGCAATTTAGAGCACGTAATTTCGGCCCGGATCGATTAAGTCTCTCAGGCTCTCATGACTGGCTTCCCTCCCCCGGGCCCTCTAATAATATATAAATTAGATAAATAAATAAATCATAAATAAGTACTAGTAAATAAATAAGTAAATAAATACTGAATACTAAATAATCAATCAAGGAAGGAATATCCCAAAGGAAAAGGATATAGACCTCTACTTGGCCATCCAGTTTTAAACGCGCTGTCCCTATTCCGCGCCGTCTCCGGGCGCGCGTGGAGGTCCTGGGAACTCATCCGAGCCTAGAATCCGAGCTATGCTTAAACGCGCGCGCCGAAAGGTGGCCGTCACGGTCTCGGCAGTTTGCGAGTGCCCAAGAGCTGCTGCTCTCTGCGAGGCCCTAAATCGGCGCGCGACCGCATGTAGATCTCCAAATTGCTGGTAGAGAAGCGCCTAATCCAAGCGCACAGCGATGCACCTCCAGAAGTTTACCAGTTGTCCGTCGCCACATGTCGATGGCGGTCCACGTGGATGTCGATGGCAGGCCACGTGGACGCTCGACCAAAGACGACCGTTAGGACGTACGTGTGCGCTCCAGCAGACGTTGGAATGACCGCCCGCGCAAGTGAAGCGGACTTAAATCTTCGAAAATGGTGTAAAAAAGGCCTTAGGTTTAAGTCATAGGTAACCACAGACCCCCTCAGACCTCCACAAATGCACTCCTACATCTGCTGGGTTCTTCCGGACGCTTTTGGACGTCTATTTGGGTGGCCAAGTAGGTCGAGTGGGAGGAAGTAGTAAGAATCCAACTTGGTTTTGTCAAAGATAATAGTATTTTCTTTTTCCCTACAAGGAAATAATAGCCGGCGAGCTTGGCAAGCGATAATGGCGCATAGATGCGCCCACCGCAGATGGATGGAATGGAGCAAGGGAGCTGTAGGGCTTTGGTACGCCAAGTCCATGGGCAACATCAGGGATGTATGCATTTGGCCTCGGCTCTGCGGTCGTCCTGACTTGATTAGTCGAAATGTCATGTACATCACGATGGCGTCGTTGCACTCGTCTATGGAGCTCATTAATGGCGTCTTTTGTGGGGGGCTCGTTCCTCATGACGCGCAGCTTGGATTCTTCGAGAGCTATTTTGGCTGAGTGCTTTTGCTGTTGTAGCTTCATTGCAGTGGCCTGATACATTGATAGCTCAGATATGATTGCCATCATCCCTGAAGGCAGGACGTAAAATTAAATATCAACACCCAGAAAATACATTTAGACACGGATCCTGCTTTTTGTGGCGTCTCTAACTTTTGCTTGCAATTCATTGAGACTCATAGCTGAGCACAATGCCACGTCACGCCCTTTATTTAGTTGGTTTCTTAATTTGCTAGTCAGATTGGTGACTTCTTTTAAGACCAATTCGTTTTCTAACAGGGTTTCCTTTTTCAGACTCAACCGCTCTTCCAGAACTCCTATTTTTGCAAGGAGGTGCTCCCGATCTGGATCATCTACTCGAAGAGAAGAATGCCATCGAACGTGGTTTGAAGGCGATTCCATGCACCTGCATAATGACTCTGTCGTGCAGCGTTCTTTCTCCAGCGCGCTTCTTAATTCCAAAATGGTATCAACCAAGGCTGGCACCTGAGGCAGCTGTTTCCTTGAATTCACCGCCTGGCGTTGCAGCTCAGAAAGCTGCAACTTCAACATTCTGATATCCCGGTCCTTCTGGCGTATTCCGAGCTCACCGCATTTTATTGTTTGTTCCTGTAAATTGACTTTCTCATACAAGATGCATAGCTCATCATTCCGGTCGATTAGCGCAACGCCAACTGTATTGCGACTGACCGCAGCCTTGACATATAATCCCTTTAGTTGCAACAAATCTTTCTCTATCTTGTTAATTATAATATTCCACTTGTCTATTTCAATTATCTGGTGATCAACGAAGTCCTGTTTTTTGCAATATTGTGACTGCGTTTTACATACGTTAAGCCGAAGAGTGTCCCTCTGCGCTTGGGAGGCTGCGTGCTGAACTCTTTCCTTCGCTAGAGCTTTATCTTTTGCTACAGATTCATTCTGTAGGATCTCAACCTATAATCAAGTGTCTAATTTGCTGATGTCTCTCCAAGAGTTTGGACACTACACTAACCTCGTTGGTCAGTATCCTTGTTTTTTCTTTCATTTCAGCAAGTGTCTGGCTTGATGATAGAACTAGATTGATATATTTATTTTTCTCGTTTTTGGCAACATCATAGAGCGCAGAAAACTCCTTGAGGCGGCTTCTGACTTCATTGGCCTTCTTCGACATATCAAGAATGACCAACTCCTTGACCTTGACCTGCTCTCGCGCCTCTCTCTCTGATGTTCTAGCTCTTGTCGCTTCCCTTGCTTTCATTTCCCGCTGTGCACCCAGAATTGCAATAAGTTTGTTCTGTCGGCATTCTTCAGCACGCCAACTGCTAATTTCATCCTCCATGGCCGCAACTTCTTTTAGGAGAGTCTCAAGTTCAGAGCGCCTAGTCTTTTCAAAACCTTCCTGTTGCAGAAGACATGCAATCCCAACATCGACTTTTTGCCTCATAGCATCTATCTGACTACTAAGGTCCTTGTTTTTCTGTAGATGAGCAGCCAGCGACTCCTCATTTCCTTTCAACCGGGATTTGAGCGTGGGTAAAATTTTATTTGCTGCATCTAATTTCCTTTTTCTCTTTTGATACCTATATAGTCACATGTCATTTTTGAGACAATGAAGTAGTGTGCCTGCGATCAAGGGCTTCCAACTGTTTTTCTAACGAGCACAAAGAATCGGCCTGGTGGTGCGCAATCTCGTCCACCTCTTTTCGATTAACTTCAAGCTTCAATTTTACTTCAGCCAGCTGATGCGCACGTGCTTTCTCAATGGTGACGTTTCTTTTTACTGCATCGACATCTCGCTGTCGATGCAAAATGGTGTCGTAATGAAGCTGGAGCTTACGAAGAAGATTATCGCGCACTTCCTCGGCTTCTTTGCGCTTGGATCGCTTTTGTGCGATATTTTTGCTGCGTAGATTATTTTTGTCGGAAATCAGCAATACTTCCTGCTGTACTTTCTCGACGGCTTTCTTAATACATTCTGTCTGCTTGCGAATGCGCTCTGGTTCGACAGAGACTTTCTGCAGCAATTCCCGTGCACCTTGGGATTCCGCGACAGCATTTTGCTTTTCATTCTCCAGAATTTGTAACCTTTCTTCGAATGCGCGCTTGCGTTGAGTATCATGCATGTGCATGTTGTTTAGCTTCTGGAAAGCCTCCCTAGCGAGTGTCAGCTCTCTCTCTAACCTGCGTAACTCAGGTTGGACCATAGCATCGTTATCCTTTAGCATGACATCTGCAGCTGACGTCAACTCCTCATGACTACGTTCTAGCCCGAGGATCTCATATTTACTTACTGATTCATTCTGCTTAAGCTCATTGAGTTGATGTTCGACTCGCTCGCGATCCGCGCGTAGTATCTCAAGTTCTTGTTGTTCTGCATCTGACTTTTCGAGAGCGCTTTCCACCCTGACTCGTTCGCCAAGCGCTTCATTTTGCTTTTGGCGTAAGGTCCTGAGTAATACTTTTTCCTCGTCTTCCGCGGCAAAACACGCAGCTTGCAGGGACCTGTGCGAAGATGGCCGCCTCATACAATATAAGAAATATGGACTTCACCTGTACTCTCTTTCAAGGGCATCGGCCTCGTCCACTGAGATTCTTGATAGCTTTTGTAACTCCCGGAGATGCGAGATTGTAGCACCTGCAACATCATCATCCATGACTAAGTTTTATCGGTTCCGACGGCTTTTGTCAATAACACAAGACTTAGTGGGAATACGGGAATACGTATCTTTCCGTTCCGCCCGTATCTTGGGATATTACTGTCGATGGCACACAAGGAGACTCTATGTGCCCTTGGAGACGCTTTGAGGGGAGATTTGGTCACAGCGGTTCCTGTGGTCACGCACGACGTATTGATTGGAGTCGTTCGACGGCACAACAACTGTCTTGGTGTTCTGCGCGAAGGATGTGATCTGCTTGTCAAAAGCTTGGAGGTGGTCAAGGAACAACAGAGACTTGTAGCACGAGTGTCCTCAAATGTTTTGATATTTACCTCTTCAGCATAGGCTTTAGCCAGAGTAGGAGCAGTCGATACCACCCTGGGACTGCATGAATCTCGTCTAGACGATCTAGGCCACCGCTTTGAAAAAATGGATGCCCAGATTTCCCATTTGTGGAAACAGATGGATAAGTTGTCTGCTCTAGAAATTCAACAGCAGGAGCAAGTGGTGCAAACAAGGGAACTCCAGTGCTGCTTCCAAAAGCTTACTATAACCAGAGAGCAAGAAGCACTTGAGAACAAGGAACAACTCGAAACATTCCGAGGTTAGGCTTGGTCTTGTGCTCTATGATGAAAGATGATGAGCCATATAGGTGCCATTGCTACGCAGGATCAGTCCATCTTGACCATTCAAGACAAACTAAGTCGCCTCTCAAAAGAGCTCTACATAAGTTCTGATCAAATACATGTTGTCAGGCGTTCAGATCCCGAAAATGGTGCTGTCTTTGACAACCCTGTCGACATTGGGCGTGACGGCACTAGCAGAGCTTCATTGACCAACGAACTAGAGTGCATGAATACCATGGCTCAGGAGATGGCACGTAATATGGAGTTGCAGCGACGCATGGCCACCACGCAGAGCAAGCAACTCGAATTGAAAGCATGCAAGGAAACCGAAGCGATCGCCAACCAAAATAAAGAGCACCTGGGAAAAATACAGCAATTCCTCGATTCAAATATGGATGTCAACTTGATGGACATACGTCGCAATCAAGATCTCTTACTGTCGCAACTTGAAGATTATCACATGCTCCTCGACGAGAAAACTACCGAAAAGCAGGTGGATTCTCGCATAGAACGCCGGTACGATGATTTGGTGTCCCATCTTCAGCTCGCCATGCAGTCTGTAAAAGCTGACGAAGCCAATTTCAAGGCGTGTATTCAGCGGATCGAGCAGGCCAATTCTCAGCTCCTGACAAATAAGGCAGAGCGCTCTGAACTAAACGAGTTGTATTTGTCAGAGCATGAAGAACATCTAAACGTTTACTGTTTCACCCTAGGCGGGCGCAGTTGGCAGATTCGACAAAAGCATCGCAAGAGCTTAGCCCAGAGGTACGTACTCTGTTGCGGAGTGCCGTTCAGCGCGATGAGATCCTCACGATGCTCAAAGGCAAAGCAGAGAAATCGCTAATGGACGTTTTGTCAACTCAAACTACATCCTTGCTAGAGTCAAGTGACAAACTCAACAGTCGCATGTCTGCTTTATCCGAGCAGCAGACGCGGGCTATCTCTGTCCTTGCATTACAGAGTGAGCAGAGCGATGCTCTTCTTGATTCGCGTTTAAGTCACTTAGAAGCGATTCAAAACTCATTGTATCCCCAAGCAAAGGGGTCGCCAGCTTCGCAGACACAAAACCTTCAGGAGCAATGTGATTCTATGCCAATTTCGCAGGATAGCACCGCAGAAAAGGCACCAACCCTTCCATATATCAACGATGGAGTCGATTCAGTGCAGAAAACGAAGACGGGAGCCTCATCAAGCTCATTGCCAAACACTAGTCGACACTCAACCGCACTGCAAGAATCAGACTCAACGATTCCTTCATCTTCTTTTGAGATGCTGCCAAAAAAAAAGAGAACATTAAAAGGCGGGCCGTTGGCACCTAGGGCACCATTGGTGTCGTTCTTGCAGCCGCAGTCCTCTCCATGAGCTGATGCAATCTCCTGTGGTGACAGGCCTTTATCTCTAGTTCAGAGTACTATACGCGGCATGGAATAGCTCCCCTGGATCAACGAGAAAAGTTAGCCAAGCTGCCTAAGTGAAATGGAATTTTTAGCCTACAGTCTCCTTACGCTTGATCCGCTCCCGTGACTGCCAGTGGGGGCAACTGTTTGGTCCGTGATTATGTACATCCATGATTACTGTTTGGGCCTGAGGCCGCCAGTAAGCCTCAGGGCGGCCAGGGAACGCCACCACGAACTATTGCCCCAGTTGGAGAGTCATCCTTGGGATTTTGTATACTTCATGTCCCATCCTGACGGATGATACATAAGATATTCAAGTACCGATTTTTGGAATCCAATATAAAAAAATCGCCAACTTGAAATATCTTTATCCGTTGGCGTTGATTGTCATCGGCGATGCCCGTCAGAACCCCGGAGAACTCCCAACGATTATCATTGGGGATTAGTGTGTGTGTGTGTGTGGG
>Ga0209503_10000042_pt1 | contig 84274 bp, 104 predicted proteins | sample SouAtlMetagenome_2_FD_187448 | JGI IMG/M metagenome (GOLD analysis project Ga0209503, IMG submission 187448) | Marine eukaryotic phytoplankton communities from Atlantic Ocean - South Atlantic ANT15 Metagenome (SPAdes) (version 2) | ecosystem: Environmental > Aquatic > Marine > Oceanic | place...
GCTGTGAGAGGTTATTTTAAAAGTCCGCTGTGAACCCCTTATTTTCTTCAGCCTATTTCATGCTATTTTTCATATATTAAATAGCGTACAGCCTATTAGCTTCATTTTGAACTACTCGTCACAAGGAAGTATGCTGCTACCTGCTGCAACCCTTCATACTCAAAATATTTTATAAGTACAAAATTCTTATATACTAAGCAAAAAACCTGCCCCCGTCCATGCTAAAAAACACGTTTTTAGCTATCCTGTGAACATGGACCTAAAATGGTACCCCCTTGATAGGTAATTTTAGGCTTGTAGTCTTAGAGTACAAAGTCCCTTGATATTGCATGTAGACGAAAAATTAGCATGAACAAAGCATTATTAATCTAAAACTAGGTTGTCTAGGTCGATAAATAATAATTATAAAACCTCCCTTGAGTATAGTATTTATATTTTAAAAAAAAATAAACCAAATATGAGTTCTATTCTTAAACGTACCGTTCAATTCACCAAACCGGAGTGGAATACTCTCTGGAACGCATGTTATGATTTTGCGCACAAAGAAATTGTCACAACCGAACGAATGCGGAACAAACGAGGACAGTTCAACCGTCAAAAAATGATTTACGACACCACCGTCGGTAAGATGGGCGAATGGGCAGTGACGTGGTTATTCTGGCAGAACAATATCGACTGTTCCGAACCTGACATGAAGATATATGAAAAACATCGTAAATCCTTCGATGCGGACTTAACCTACGGCGGTGTAGAACTCCATGTAAAGTCACAGTGTGAACAGGCGTCGAAACGATATGGTACCTCATTTGTTTTCCAAAAGGGAGGACAAGGACGAGGGCATACAGATCCCATAATCCGTTCCGGTGATGGACAGGCAATATTCGTCGTCGTACGCGCATCCACTATGACAGCGGATGTATACGGACCTATTACTACGGACGTCCTAAGAGACAATCTTAGGGATCCTAAACTGGATTATTTAAAGAAAACAAAGACGTGTGTGTATCTCGAGGATTTCACTATAAAGGATGCAGACGGCACATTGAAATGATAACAGCGTTGGAAGCACTTGCAGGTGCGGGCGCCTTGATATCCATGATTAGTAATATTCCACAGGTGTGGAAAGTGAGGCATCCTGGCACTACCGCCGATTTGCACGTTTGTACTATTATATTACACTGTATATCAGCAGCATTATGGTCGGCATATGGTTTTTTATTACAACTATACATATTAGGTATAGAATCCGGTATTGTTACCCTATTAAACCTGTGTATTTTATTAGCTATATACAGGGATTCTAGGTCGGATCCAGGTCCTCGATCCGTGAAAAGTGGCGAGGTCTTTAATTTTTGATAATTTTTTTAAAACAAAATGTTAACTCCAGGGTTTTGCACTTCGAAATGGGTTAATGCATATGTTGATATGTGTGAGAATAACAAAACGCGTGCATTGGCGTATTCTTACACCGTACGTGACGAATTTGTGTGGATATTTGCCCTGTTGAAACGCGACGAAGAGGTATTAGCAGTAACAGCCCGTGCGCCATTGGGTCTCGGTGATTGTGACAAGTACCTCGAGTTTGTTGATGACCAGGACGAGCAAAACTGGACAGATTGTTTCATCTTTGTATAAATATACCGTATGTTAATATTAAATGTTAGAAGTAGTTGATATTTATATTCTCTGTCTAGTAGTGTTGTACTCTGGTATAGTATTACTTACGTACGACAATTACAGTCAGGCTGTACAAAACTGGTTGGTGTTGGTAACTCATGTCTTCGCCATTCCTATGATTTATATTCTTCGAAATACCGCTTGGATATTCTCTACGGTGATTATCGGTCTTGGGTGTAGTGTAGCTTATCACACGTCGATTGTGTTCGATGTAGGACAGGAGTATACTGGACCCTTAGACATTTCCTTTTCTACATTGACCCTTATATTAGTCACGGTCCTGGTTCTGTTTGAAGAGTTCCCCGAATGGATGTTACCTGTCTTGTTGTTTGCAGTCTTGTTACTTGGTGTCTTTTGGAACGATCAAATGGTAGCGGATATTATCGGCGGTGTTACTATCCTTTGTCAACTCATCTTTGTTATAAAGAGAACCTTCGATTACTTCTTTCGCAAAGCTGACAGCAAACGCGACATATTGTTTCTGTACATCTCGTTAATATTAGGTGGAGGAGGTGTAGTAGCTTTTTTAACGGATGGAAAACACAGTGACAAACACTACGCAATTATCCACAGTATTTGGCACACCTGTGCTTACGTAGCTATGTACTTTGGACTCCGATCTATTCGGAGAAGTGATATCACCGATATGCGTGTTCCTAGAGTAGTTTTTAATAGTAAATTATCAATAGGTAAGATTGCTTATCATTAGGTTTTTCTACGCTTTGCTTCTGGTTCGTAGTCTCCTTCTTCGTCCGACTCATCGGAGTAGTCATCCTCTACGAATTCTTCCTCGGATTCTTCTTCCTCGAGAAAGTCAAGTTCTTCTTCTTCTTCTTCGGGGTCGGTGTTCCCTTCTTCCCATTCGCTGGATTCCTCTTCGTCATCCGAGACATGAGTAATTAGTTTGAATATCGCTTCCCACGACTCGCCATCCGCATGGCGCTTCATAACCGCGCTCCATGGTAAGGGATCTGGACCGGTTTGATAGAACTCGAGATTGTTTTGCTTCGCCCATTCTACAAACATGTTAATCTTTTTCCTCGAAATGCAAGAATGCGTGACGGTTTTACCGGTCTTCATTACCAACACCATGTCGAATGATTTTGTGTAAGAGGTTACACGCTCACAAAAGATAACGTCAATGTTAGACGCATCTTCCATGTACAACGTCTTTGGTGCTACCAGACGTGTTTTCGTCGGGTATAGGTCGTTCATGGAGGTAGTCCCGTGCAGTCTTGCTTCGACACAATCGGTAAGAAGAACACAATCCGGTCCACTTAGTGTCTCCATCTTCGTGTTGAGTTGCTCTACGAGTACATGATCGTCCGCATCATCGTCGTCGTTTACCAACCAGGAATCGCTACGGAACAGTAGGGTTTTCTTGTTTTGATAGGGTGTTGCAAGGTGCGCCATCAAGTACGCGTGCTCGCTCGATTGAGTTGCCTGTACGGAATACAATCTTTCGACGGTTAACGAATCGTCATTCAACGACAATACTTTCGAATCGGAATCATAGTTCAAGTTACAGTTTTTCTTTCTTAAATTAACACAGTAAAACATCTTTTTTTAATTTTAATCACCTTTTTATACTTTATTTTTAATTAATTATAGTATTTCTAAATCCGGAGATAGCGTAGCGACCTAGGTTGTCATACTAGGTAGAATACTGGATCTAGGTCGGGTCCTAGGTCGTACTAGGTCGGTAGTATTGAAAACGTATATTAATATTCTTAGTATATAAGTAAAAAAATTATTTATTAAATGAGTCAATTTACACATCCCCGTTTCTTTTCTCTAGATGATCAAAACCTCGACGAACCAAGTCAACGATCCGAAGAATGGTTTCGCAGACGCAAGAACAAACTCTCTGGGAGTAAATTAAGTCAATTCCTCTTCTGTAGGGGCAACGACGACCGCGTTAAATTCTACGAAGAAGTGTTCGAAGGACGAAAGCGCGACCCGTTCACCGAAGAACAACTTGGTTGGATGAAATGGGGAAGTGAGCATGAAGACGGTGCCCTCGAAGAATTCCTGAATCGTAAGACCGATATTGTTGCGTATGAAGCACCCCACGTTCAACACAATACCATCGACTGGTTATCTGCAACCCCAGATGGATTCTACCAGATCTTTAACGAAGACGACGAGGATTTCGAAGTCTTAGAGGAGGGTATCCTTGAGATTAAGTGTCCCGCGAAGTCCAAAAAATGTAATAAGAAGGTGACCTACTATTACGTCCCGCAAATGTACCTTGAGATGGCGTGCAGTGACAGACGTAAGGCGATATTTATTTCATGGGGTCCCAAACGTCTACGCGCATGGAAATTGGAGTGGTCCGACGAGTTTTGGAGAGTTATGTCACGTATGATGGACACTTTTCACAGGACCAAATCCGGAGCAACCTATGAAGAATTCGAAGTGTGTCAGATTGAATTCCGACGCGCATGTCACAAAGTAGTGGACAATGCAAGCCCCTTAGGGGACTGGGATCTCACAAAAGACCTAGAAGATTAAAAACTAACCTATATAAGTATCTTATTTTAATAATAAATGAAACGGAAACGTGAAGTCAAATGTCACATGTGTTCGTATACGGCTAAATACCCATGCCATGTAAAACAACATATGGCAAACAAGCACGGTATTGGTACCGTCCAATGGCACCATTGTGAACTGTGTTCGTACAAGGCTAAATACCCATGCGTGGTAAAACAACATATGGCAAACATGCACGGTGTTGGTACCGTCCAATGGCACCATTGTGAACTGTGTTCGTACAAGACTAAATATAAATCACATTTGAAAACACATTCGGCGAACATACACGGTATAGGCGTAAAATGGCACCAATGCCACCTCTGTGATTCAAAGTTTAAATATAAAACACATTTGAAAACACATTTAAGTTTCATTCATGACGTAGGAGTCACATGGTATAAATGTGACCATTGTGATTTTAAAGGTAAAACAAAAGGCGATTGGAAACGACATTTGGCACTAAAGCATGGTATCGGCGTCAAATGGCATAAATGCGACCATTGTGACTTAAAATTTAAAGAAAATGGTACATTGAAAAGTCATATGGCAAACATACATAATTTAGGCGTCAAATGGCACCAGTGTCACCATTGCACATATAAATGTAAGCATAACGGTAGTCTAAAATCACACCTGGCATCCAAACACGACATCGGTAACAAATACTGTGATATCTGTTATGAACATGTGGGCAGGGTTCGTTCTATCAAAGGCGCAGACGTATGTCGGTCATGCTGTGATACATATGGGTTTAGGAAAGAGCGGATAGAGCTGAAATACATCAAAGCATTGCAGAAAAAATTCCCATATCATATGGAGCATGATACGCGTATTCAGGGAGACATGTGCCTACGGTATAGACCCGACGCGATGTGGTTGGACCCTCACCTCAAGTGTCATATCCAGTTTGAACTAGACGAACACCAACACCTGTGGAAGAATGGTTCTTACGATTGTGATGAGAAGCGTATTTCGGATATATACGACGAGTTTAAAACCAATGTACCAGAACATTTTGTGGTCGTGAGATTAAATCCGGACAGTGAATTGGGTCGCACAGCGGTGTTCAAAGATCGTTTGAACCACCTGGTAGAGGTATTAGAACACGTGAAGACCTCTCCACCAAAGGAAAAGATATCTATCATCTACATGTACTATGACAAAACAAACCATAGAATCGCGAAAAATTTACCAAAATATTTACTAGACAAAGATCATAGGAGTATATAAGTATCGTATATTATTAAAAACATGTCTTATTCTACCGCGGAACAAGCAATATTATCATTCGGAGCCGGCAAGAAGTTAGATAAACGGTTGGCGACGAAGAAAATGAGAAAGATTGCCAAAGTCATGGGTATAAAGCCAAAGTATAGAGGGAATTTTAGTGAATGGATTGACCACTTGTTCAACCGACAGTTGGATCTATTCGCAAAATCAATACGTGTGGCACAACTCAATGGAACCGATCAATTCGTAGTTTTTTCCGATGTCTATCATATACAGCCATGGGGAGAAGAAAAACTCGAAGAGATGCGAAGCAAACGCCTGATTCACGGTACATTTATTAAGAAATATCCTAGACTTGATAGGTATGTACCAAAAGGCAAGTGGTACCATGGGGGTTACAGGCACATTTCACGTGGAATGTTGCACGGATTCATATTTTAGAGTATATAAGTATCTTTTAAATGTTATAAATGAGCGATACATCCGTTGTTGACAAATCTGAGATTAATAACTTTGTTAAAACGGTCATGAGAGGAACCTGTAATATCGGACCCACCCAAAGTCACGAGGATTTTATTAAAGAACTTAATGAAGAATGTGCCGATTTTATGAATGGAACCTGTCATATCGGACCCCGCCGCACCACAATAGAAACGGTAATCTCTACCGACATCATCCATACCCGCAAATCTAGGGAGAAAATGGGTCAGTTCGGTCTTACTCAAGAACAAGTCATCGAAGTAATAAATGACAGTTCGAAGGTGAAACAGAACGATACTATACTTTGCAATGGGCGTAGAGTAAACGTAAGGTTGGTGAAAAAAGAAGAAAAGTACCTAGTAATCGACGTATATGTAAACAATAATATGTAAACTAGTAAAACTAATTATAAATAATGATATTCTTTTGGACGTAGAGTAAACGTAAGACTGGTAAAAAAAGACGAGAAGTACCTCGTTATTGACGTATACATTAAAACTTAAACATCTCCATTAATCTACCGGTGAGGCGCATTCTTAACCGAGGTGCAACCGCACTTTTCTTCAACTTTAAATTTGTAACTTTAATTTTCATTAGGCGTTCCAGTCCGTTATCGTAAAGATATGGTCTTAAGTATGCCATGTCCCCTGTATCTATATTTGTAGCTTTCCATCCAAGTCCCGCGGGTTTAACTGCCCTGTATATGGTGCTATCGAATGGCATTCTATAATGAGCCCCTGCAATGACCTCATTCGTTGTGTCAGTTTCATCCCTTAAAAATACATACATTGGGTTTTCTATTCGAATGACCTTGTACACCTTTTTGCTCCAGATGATTGGGTCTCTCTTTGTCATAATATTTACATGGTCGTTGATGAGAATGGGTTCTCTTGTTATTCCTAATGTAGAATAATTCCTATAATAAGCCGCCACTCTTAGCCGTGGACGTTTTAACATTTTTAAAGGTCAGGGCTGTATATGTAGTGATTTTTTTCAAATACCATATATATAGTCGTTCTATATGGTAAAAATGTCAGACGACGATGAAGAAAAAGGACTCCTTAACCTATCACGAAACAAGTATTTTAACAAGCACAGAGCCGCTGAAATCGAATCCTTCATTCGAAGGTCATACTATTTGTGTGTAATTCTCTTTTTTTGTTTGGGCATAACACTAGTGACTACCGTTCTTGCAGGCGTGTACAAATCTTCAGAGATTACGGAATCCATACTTATTACAGTGGCGGGACCAGTATATTTGGTTTTGTTTCTCGTATTATTGTGTTGTGGTAGGCACACAATTTTGCGAATGGCGCTTGTATTGGTTGTAACATCGTTCGTAGGGTTTCTTTCCGGGTTTATTTGTGGGGCTAACGTAAAAATGGTAGCCATGACTTTAAAAGATAATTAATATATAAGTACACTTTTCTTAACCTAAATGATTGTTGTAAAACGCAAAGGAGTTGAAGAACAATACGATACCAGTAAGATGTATAATTTTATAAAGAGAGCGGTAGAACACCCTACGGAACTCGGTACAGTCGATGTAGACGGTCTTTGCGACCAAATCAACAAGGGTGTAGCAGCTAAAATGCCAAGCTCGGACATTGTTCCGTATACTGCTGAGCAGGCTGCTTCTTTGGCAACCCAGTCGTACGAATATGGTATTTTAGCAGGGAGACTTGAAACAGTCGATCTTCACAACAGTACACCTGACAGCTTCACCGAAGCCATGGATCTTCTGGACGCGGAAGATATTTTATCCAAATCCTTCATGGATAAAGTACATGCGTACAATTACGACGAGTGTATATCCCATGAAAAAGATTATCACTACGATATTATCGGTTTACGTACCCTGAAACGTTCATACCTGTTGAAGAACAAGGATGGCATAGTAGAACGTCCTCAATATTTACTGATGCGTGTCGCCGTATTTTTGGCGGATACACCTGAAAAATCAATTGAGTTATACAATACCATTTCGAACGGCTGGTATACCCACGCTTCACCGACACTGTTTAATTCCGGTCTGAAACAGTCTCAGTTGGCTAGCTGTTTCTTAATGTCCATGAAGGACGACTCCATCGAAGCTATTTACGATACTTTGAAGGACGTAGCCCTGGTGAGTAAGTCCGCCGGTGGTATTGGTATTGACGTATCCAATATCCGAGCGAAACACACACGTATTAAAGGTACGAATGGCACTAGTAATGGTCTAGTTCCTATGCTCCGGGTGTTCAATAACACCGCCAGGTACGTGGATCAGGGTGGAAACAAACGAAAAGGTTCATTCGCGATATACATCGAACCCTGGCACAGAGATGTCGAGGATGTCTTAAAATTAAAATTAAATCACGGCGTGGAAGAAGAGAGAGCAAGGGATTTATTTTATGCCTTATGGGTTCCCGATCTTTTCATGAAACGGGTCGAATCTGACAGTACATGGTCTCTATTCTGTCCAACCGAAGCTCCTAAACTCCAGGATGCGTACGGTGAAGAATTTGAACGATTATACGCGGAGTACGAGTCCCTAGGAATTGGTAAAACTATCCAGGCTCGTGACCTGTGGATGCAGATTTGTACGACTCAGATCGAGACAGGAACACCGTATATTTTATACAAAGACGCCTGCAATAATAAAAGCAACCAGAAAAACTTGGGTACTATTCGGTCTTCTAACTTATGTTGTGAGATCGTAGAATACCATGACAAAGATCAGACAGCGGTATGTACCCTTGCAAGTATCGCGTTGCCAAAATTCGTAACCCAACATGGGTTTAATTTTGATAGATTGGTAGACGTCGCGGGTCAGGTCACCGAGAATTTAAATTTGGTAATTGACAAGACAACTTACCCCGTTAAAGAAGCGGAGTATTCCAACAAACAGCATCGACCTATTGGTATCGGTGTTCAAGGTCTCTCCGACGTGTTTCAAATGATGGGTATGGCATATGATTCGCCAGAAGCTCATGAATTGGACCGTGATATTTTTGAAGCTATTTACTATGGTTCGATAAAGAAAAGCATCCAGCTTGCACAGCAGGATGGACCGTACAAATCGTTTCAGGGTTCTCCGGCAAGCAAGGGGATATTCCAGTTCAATTTGTGGGGTGTTTCACCGTCCAGTCGATTCAACTGGGATATATTGAGAACTAAAATGATGAAGCATGGGTTGAGAAATTCACTTCTTACGGCTCCTATGCCAACAGCTTCTAGTGCCCAAATTTTAGGAAACACGGAGAGTTTTGAACCAAGAACTTCAAACCTATACGTTAGACGTGTGTTGAGCGGTGAATTCGTCATCATAAACAAGTATTTGCAGATGACATGTCAAAAATTGGGAATGTGGAATCCAGCACTAATCAATAAGATTATTGAACATAAGGGAAGTGTTCAGGGTACGGATTTACCAGATGAGGTGAAGCAGTGCTTTAAAACTACCTGGGAGTTGAGTCAGAAGAGTATCATCGACCATGCAGCAGCCAGAGGTGCATATATTGATCAGTCTCAGAGTTTGAATCTTTACATGGCTGCTCCGACACATTCGAAACTGACGTCGATGCATTTTTATGGATGGAAGAAGGGATTAAAGACGGGTTGTTATTATCTTAGAACACAGCCTAGAGCGTCTGCTATAAATTTTACATGCGAGTCGTGTAGTGCTTAAACAGTTAATAATTTATACAATTTATTTGGCGTCACAGCTGAGGGATTTACATTCTGTAACATTCTACATTGTTGCAATGCACATACCATTAATTCTGAGCAGTAGTATTGTGGGTACTCTGTGTTACTTTTTCTCAGTGGTACGGCGTATAACAATGCCCCAGCATAATCGTATGGTTTCCCACATTGGGTCAATAAAAAATTTCCCAGTTTAATTTCGTTGGCTGGGGACAAGGTAATTGGTACACTGGCAGCGGATGTTTCGTCCAGAATCCTGTAAAATGGGTTGTTATGTTGATGCTTTAACAAACGGTATGACAATACATCGCCCCAAAGTATATAGAAACAGACATGTACCATTCCATCTTCCAGGTATCTCTTGTAGTTGTTTTTGAGTTTGTCATGACCCTCTATTTGTTGGAAAAATGTTTCAGCTTCATCCTCAGTCCAACTGAAAACGAATTCGGAATGGCAGTAGTCTCCTAGTGTCAAAACAGACACTACCTTATTGAACCAATTGTCGAAGATCCCTATTGGTCTCGCGAACACCGCGTTCAACATTTATGTATTTAACCCTATATATTTATACTATTTTTATTAAAAACATGAAACTATACCTTATACTGTTTTGTATCGTACCGGTTTATTCTTACCCCGAATGGTTTCACTCGTACAAGAAAGTCCATAGGAAACTGTACACCGTGGAGGAAGAAAACAAGGCGTTTCATACCCTATTACCAAAATATCATTTCGCATCTCGTCATAGCTACAACCTTACTTATCGTTCGGATATGAATCGTACCCGGGCAAATCCTTTTAGCAAAGGCAAACGAAGGTTGGACACGAACGAGCAGCATCGGATCGGTCTACCGTTGACGATGGACTGGAGAACCCATGGCGCTGTAACCTCTGTAAAACGCCAGGGGTCATGTGGCGCATGTTTTGCCTTTGCGGCAGCTGGTTCGTTTGAGTATTGGTACTGGAAGAAATCTGGTCAGTTGAAGGATTTCAGCATACAGCAGTGGGTAGACTGTACGAAGGGGGATAATGAAGGGTGCGATGGAGGGTTGATGGAGTATGCCTTCGAAAAGGCAAAGCGAACACCGGCTGGTCCGGACAGCTTTGACCCCTATTTGGAACGGGAAGACAAATGTTACCGTCGCATTGAGCGTCCATGGGTAATGGTAAAGGATTATGCTACACAGAGCGATGAATGGGAGTACCCGATCGAAGATAAATTGGCTCATAATATTGTACAATATGGTCCAATACCGGTAGGCATAGATTCAACGTCGTGGCACCTAGAGATGTACCACGGTGGCGTATTAGAAGAATCACAGTGTGGCAAAGACGTAGACCATGCGGTGTTGGTAGTCGGATTTACTCCAAAGTATTGGATCATAAAGAATTCGTGGGGAAAGAACTGGGGATTAGATGGGTATTTCTATTTGGAACGGTGGAAGAACGCATGTGGGATTAATTCTTACGCATCATTTATTACAGAAGCGAGTATATAAATAAATAAAATATGTAATTAAATGTTAGAAGAAATTGGCTGGATACTTGCCTTTGTTGTAGTTTTTATTCTCACACATTACCAATTTAAATATTGCGTACCGATCACCGTTTGGACTTTGAAATTTCTTCAAACCTGTGCGATTATCTTAATATGTAAACTTTACGTTGTGTTTCGGGTGTACGGTGATTTTTCTCAAATCAACGATTTCATTGGTAACGTAACCGCTATGTATACTGATTTATAAATTTTTAATATAAATAAACGTTGATATATCTATATATGAGTAAAAACCCGTTCATAGGTTTATATGAGAAATATGGATGGCAGTATAAGTGCGATGGCGTTGGTGACACATTCACGGAACAATTGGCATTCAAAATTGCCGGTGAAACCAGTTTTCTTCTTTTGATTACCTACCCAGCTTTGAAATTCTGGCAAGCCGTACAGGATACAATCAGTGTGGGAACAAAGCTGGTGGCAGACCAGGAATATGCACTGAGAAGCTTGGCACAAAGGAAAAAAGAACTATGTGGAACTATTGTAGGGCAAACGGAGGGCATTATTGAAACACTAAAAGGTTATATTACACCTGCTCGCGTTTCAAGCAAAGGTGTAAATGACATGTGTTATGGATTAGAAAAAGAAGAGATAGAAATAAAAAAGAAATTAAATGACCTGGTGCGTGAACAAATCACTGGTGTATTGAGTTACCTTAAAGATTGGTACATCTCTTTATACAAGGAAGGTACACTGGTGGTGGGTGCAGCAGGTGCTGGGGTGGGAGGTATCATTAAAACAATACAAGAATATCGTCACAAATTGGTATGCCTGTTCGCCGCTATGTGGCAATCTCTCTGGCAAAAAATTTCACAAACACAATACGCGTGTAAACTACAAGATTCGAAATTACCAGAATATAAATTTTAACATTTACTTAACTCTCTACTAAACCACATCCTAAACGGTGTGTAGTATTTACTTACATAGTCGTCGGAACGGTTGTCTCGTTGCAGTAGATACTCTTGGGAGACTCTACGATACAACGCTGGGTCACGATTATTTCGTAACATCTCTATGTCGCCGTTAAAATTAAAACAGTCGCTGGTTACCTCTGTGTTGTACGTTCTTATTTCCTTTGCTACACAGATTTCTTTCCATCTTGTTATTACGTCCATGTTTGGACGCCCAACGCCCTCATGTATGTACCGTTTCCTTTTCATTTCAATCTCGCTTTGGATCAAAACGTTCTTTGCTCGAAAGGTATAACGAATGACGTGTATCTCATTATCCTTTACTCGATGACATTTCACCAGGATATCTTTCTTTTCGTCTGCATACAAATCTCCGATAGTTATAGACTGACAGATGCTGTCGTTCTGACTAAAGAGGAGTGTGCTAGACTCAAAGGTAAGTGTTGCGTCTTGATACACGGTAGAGAACACCGCGCCAATCATGCTTCCAACCGCACACGATAATTCGTTTCTGGTTGCAACATAATTATATATCCCGTTGTATTTGGACGCAATTTTTTCGAACGCAACGTAATTGTTGCACGGACCGACACATATGACATGTACCCGCGTATCTTCTGGAAACACCGGTGGTTCAAACGCCCCGCGGTTTGATATAATGATGACATTCTTTGCTTTTACTTTGTGTATATCTTTAAAGGGTACAGTAGTCACCGTATCCTTTTCCCGGTACATTTTCCGAGACTTTTCTACGATAAGTTCGCTCCCATTGTAGTCGCACACGAATACGATTTCTTTTGCGGGGAGATCTTCGAGACGGTCGTAATCCATGCTTTGAATTTGGAGTTTGAAGAGTCCGAAGAATGAGTTATTGTTTATTTTACTATTTTCTGGGACGAATTCAATCATTTATTATAATTTAAGTTTACTTATATACTCTCAGAATTAATGGTCATGTTTTCAATAACCTCGTCCACCTGAGCCTCTGTGGTACATACGTAGTCGAATAGACGTTTATCTATCGTTTCGCACGATATTTCGGACTCATTTGCAAAGTATTGTATGTGGTCTCTCAAATCTTCGGAGCGTTTCAACACTCGATTGAATCGAACATGCCACGGTACATCCAAATAAATAATGGTGAACCCGTTCTCTTTTAAGACTTTTGCTTCGTTTTCAAAACGTACATCGTCCACAATTACATCGCCATTCATGCGGGCAATTAATTTATCGATCCAAACGTTCTTATGAACGGCACGTCCGACGGTACCAACCATAATATGTTCACCGCGCCCGGGGTCCTTTAGGTTCATCCTAGATACCACCTCTTTGATTGGCTTTGCAATCGACATGATTGTTGCATTGGTTTTTATTTGCAATTGGTTTGCCGCGTGGGTTTTACCACTCCCCATAGATCCACAGAAGGCTACTTTAATTGGTGGTATTTCAAAATTATTCTTCACGATAGACATTTATGTAAAATATATTTTATTTATATACTCACCAAACGGTTCGTATAATTTGTATTATTTAAATCTATTGTATGTATACATATGAAAGAAGAACCACAGGATGTTATCGGTGATTATGACTTGTTATGTGTTGCTGCATTTATGACGGTCCTCAGTTTTCTCTGGCAGAACGGTTTCTTTGACAACCTGTGTTAATCGACAACAATTGGGTTTTCACGTGTGTCTCCGGGCAATTCCATGTGTGGTGGTCTACGTACACGTCTACGTCTGTACCGTAATCTATGTCGCAGTACAGTGGTCTCCGGTAACACGTGGTGGAACTCTTCCATTGTAGTAATATCACCTTCTCGTTGGTCCTCATGTCGAATCAATTGGAAACCAGTACGACGGGTCCCATCCGTCAAGGTGACATCGTGACGTGCGCGTAAGACAAATCTCGTCAACAGTTCTCTAACTCTACGTTGTGTTGGTGTTAATGATGCTTTGATGTGAACGGTATCACGTTTGCGCTTTCCCGTGATCTTGGTAATTTTACCGCGACATAATGGACACGTATTGTTCTTTTTTGTCCATGTCTTAATGCACTTCAAACAAAACTCGTGGTTACAAGAGTCGAGTTTACCCTTGCTTTTAATCTTTCCTAAACAAATGGCACAGTCAGACATTTTTATCACCGTTTTTTAAATAAATAATAATATTTTATATTAATAATCAAAGAACTTTTGTCAAAGTTTCAAATTAGACCTAGCCCGACCTAGTTCGACCTAGTTAGGTTAAAATTAGGGTTATAAACCTAGGTAGCTCTAGGTCGAGGAAATCCCGTCCTAAAAATTTGTGTGTAGTACAAATACAAAATATTATTATTTTAAATTAAAATGAAGGTTACATTTCAACATTTGGATAGTCAGTCACCGGAGGCGGATAAGATTGTTCTATTCGGACGTACAATTGACGACAAAAGCGTAGCAGTATGGATAAATGGTTTTAGACCTTCTGTTTGCATCAAAATAGACGCAAAATCTATCCCCAGGTTAAAGCGATATCTCAATGAGTCCTTAATTCGTTATCGATGTTCGAAAATAATACTTAAATCGGACGAGTGTCTTTTACACATTCAAAAAAAGATAAGAGACAGCCAGAAACATGGCAAGATCATGGTCATGTTCGACGAAATCCGTGGTCAAGATATTTGCAACTTCGACGAGACGCAAACACCAGTCTTTGTGAAGATTTCTGCCGATGATAAGTGGGTTTTACACGATTTAAAAGCATTACTATCGCGTAAAGTTCAATATATCTGGAAGCAGGAATTCAGTAAAAATGAACTCGAGGAATTGGTGGTTGAAAATTATAAAAAATATGGGTTTGGAATTCGTGGGTTTGACCATCCGTTTACCATATACAACGATCAGGTAGACTATCCCTTGCAGTATTTGATCGAGAAGGATATTTATTCCTCCAGTTGGATGACCATTGAGGGTACGTGTGTTCAAGAAAAAAAGACCACATGTGACATTGAAATCAACGGTGATAAAAAAACCCATGTCCAAATTGAGCGCAACGACATGGCGCCCTGGCGTATACTGTGTTATGATATTGAATCCGTTCCATTCAAACGTCCGTCTGGTAAATTTGAGTTTCCCAAAGCGGAAAGAGATCCGGTATGTACCATTGGGGCGGTCCTTCAACAGAACGAGAACGTGAAAAAGTACGTGTGGATACTAAGTCCGAATGGAGACCCATTGGAAAAATTATCACCGGTCAAAGACCCTACGGATGAATATACCTCTGAAGACGTAACCGTGTTTCATTTCGAAAACGAATTGAAAATGTTAAAATCGTTCAATAATTTCATCGTAAAAGAAGACATTGACATTTTGGAAGGGTACAACAGTTCCTTCTTCGACCACCCGTACTTGTTCGACAGGTACCATACACTGAACGGAACTTCATTTCAACGGAGTTGGAAAAGCGAGAACAAGTACCCCACCTGGGGACGTCTTTTGGGCGTTGAATCTAAAATAAAAGAAAAGGTGTTTCAAAGCAACCAGGCGGGTAAGAATGTTACCAAAACACTTTACATTCCTGGACGAATCGATCATGATGGGTACCAAGTCATGAAGAAGAACCATAACTTGAACTCTTACAAGTTGGATGAAGTGGCAAAGGAATTCCTAGGGACTAAGAAATATCCTATGGATTACAATGAAATTCATCCAAAGTTTCATACAAAAGAAGGCAGAGATGAATTGGCAGTCTACTGTGTAAAAGATGCATGGTTGACACGTATGATAATGCACAAACTGAACAAACTGTTCGTATCGTTTCAGTTATCATGTGTCACCGGGATATCGTTGAACGATGTTCTCAACCGGGGACAAGGAATACGGACCATTGCACTCATGTTACGGTACTGCAAGAAACGTAACCCACAATACTTTATTCCTCGACGTGAGAAAAAGAAAAAGTATTCCTACAGAAATGAATTGGACACGGAAGAATTCGGTGTAAAAACGGTCAAAGACGAAGTGTCTGAAGGGTTTCAGGGGGCAGTGGTATTGGATCCTAAACCCAAATTCTACAAAGAAGCGATAGCAACCCTAGATTTTGCATCGTTGTACCCTTCGGTGATGATGTGCATGAACATGTCCTACGAGACGATTGTATCCAGGGAAAAGATGTTACGAATGGGTTGGACAGAGGGCAAAGAGGTCCGAACGGTCCCTGACTACTATTGGAAAGATGGTAGAATGCAGACAAAGATAAACTACAACACGAACATTATCTTTAAGACCAAAGAAACAAACCAAGGTATCCTACCAGAAATTCTAGGATCCTTATGGGAGGAGCGTAAGCGTGTTAAAAAGTTAATGAAGAAACATCATCCGGATTCTGTTCCGTACAAGATAGCGAATGGTCGTCAGTTGGGTCTGAAGGTCTGCATGAACAGTATCTATGGATTCACCGGGGCATCAGTAGGGTTTCTACCAGACAAACGTATCGCGGAAAGTGTTACCAAATATGGTAGGGGGTTAACTCTAAGAACACAGGATCTTATTGAAAATCATCCGGTATGGGGAAAAGAACACGGCGTTAAATGCGTTTACGGTGATACCGATTCGGTCTTCTGTCATCTCCCACGGTCTCTGTGTGACGGTCCGACGCCAGAGGCAACCGTAGCACGAGCAGAGGAGATTGGGAGAGAGATGGGCGAATACGTTGACGCGCACTTCTTAAGACCAGTGGAGTTGGAATTTGAGAAAGTCTATCTTCCCTTCTTACTGTTGAAGAAAAAGCGTTACTGTGGTAAAAAGTACGAGGAAGGTCACGTGAAAATCGACATGAAGGGCGTAGAGTGCGTTCGGAGGGATTTCTGTCCCCTTCTGGTCCAAACACAGAAAGAAATGTTGACCATTCTTATGAATACAATGGACGTTGAGAAAGCGTGTCAAGTGGTTAGTAAAGCAGTGCAAGATTTATCGTGCAATCGAGTACCCCTGGAGTTATTAACCATGTCCAAAAAACTATCTAGATCACCGGAGGAGTACAAAGCGATGGCAGCGCACGTCAACCTAGCAATGCGGATTAACAAAGAGAGAGGAGAACAACATGGATTCGTAGCGGGGGACAGAGTACCGTACGTGATCGCAAAGGGTAAATCTCATAAAATGTCAGAGAATGCGGTGTTACCAGAAGAGATTACCTCTGGAAAGTATGTAGTGGACAGGGATTATTACAGAGAGAAACAACTGATACCACCATTGACCCGTATATTGGAGAAATTATGCGATAATCCGAAGACATTGTTCCTATGTAACAAAATCGTGAACCCACCTATCACGGGTGTCTTTTCTTCGTGGGTAAAGAAGCGTAAACCAGATGAAGATAATACGGTGGAACACCGAAAGATTATAAAGAAGAAAAACAAAGTAACTCTATTTAATTTTTTTTAGTATAACATTTTACAGCTCTATTAGAAATGGCATCTTTAGTCGAACCAGGGGATCAAAGACAAAAGCTTCCAGACGAGATTCTGTGGAAGATTTTTGAATTCAAACCAGCTACAGATTATAAGGCAGGGTGTGCAATATATGTCGAAGAAATCTCACTGGAGAAGGATATGCCTGGCGATACTAGGGTACTCAAAGTGTCCGTACTATTCAAGTTTAATACCAACATCGATGACAATTGGGTCCGGTGGTTTCGAACGAGGGAATGGAAAACATACCACATCGGAATCCGTGAATTTTTCTATTGGAGGTCAAGGAAGCTGATAAAATTCGAGCGTATAATACCTAAGCGAGAAGATAGAGCCACACTGGCAGAAATAACGTTGTCCTACGACGGTTCGTACAGGAAGACCATGGCTGACGAGGATGTAAGAGCTGAATTAAACGAGATTATCCCAGCTATCATGACAGCGTTGTGTAAACAATGGTTTGTTCCATCTAGCTATGTTTTGGAATCACCGTTGGATATAGACTATTGGAACAAGCAAATAGGGAGTATGGAGTTTCTGGCAGATGTTCAACGCTACAAGCTATTTAGCTACTTTAAGATGAAGGTTCAGGGGCGTATGGCTATATCGAAGACTCTCACTACAAATAAACTTAAGTATTAGAATTTAAAATTAGGCATTGTTTCTTTGTTTATCATTACTCCTATGAAATCGTCTTTCTCTTCGTCCCATTCTCTATGAATACCCACTACACCGCCTAAGATTCCCTTGTTGTCAATTGAAAAGAATGGTGAGCCCGATGACCCATAAAACACCGACGAATCAATGGTCGCAAAGTGTGAGAATAGATTGCCCCTTTTTTCTATATCACGTTTTTCTACCGTAAATGGAAAATGATTTTGATTCTCCCTTCTGACCCCACGTTTGTCATTGTACCAGTGGTACGGATTGTGTATTTGTACTAACTCTTTCTGTTTCTTATATGGTTCCAAAGACACGCGGGGGATTTCACTCTTTTCTGATTGTATAATTTCCATAAAAGCCGTGTCTTTGTCCTTGTCCAGTTTAATTGTTTTCGCAACGCCATATTCACCGTCGTTCCACATGATGAACTTTATGGTACCCTTCTTTCCGGCAACATGGAAGTTGGTCAGCACCATGGGTTCGCCATTGACGTCAACGATACACCCGCTTCCATTCGATTCAACACATACGCACGCTTTTAAAACTTCTTCGTATCGTTTCACCTGTTGCGAATCATTTGTTCTACGTCCAGACTTCAATAACGCCGTATAGCTAGCTATTGACTTATGACGCGTCTTTTCAATCAAAGCTTGCATATCTTCAATTTCTTTATTTACAGAATCTAAATAAGTCTCTATCATTAAAAAGATTATGTATCTACTTAAATAATAAAAATCTATCGTTTACAACAACAGTTGGTGAAAAGAACGAGGAAAGTGATCGCAATGGCGATAGTTTCAAAGTCCATTTCTACGTACACGTGGGGCTTTTATACTCAATCTAGAGTGAGTTCGGCAACCTTACGCTTCTTCAGGACGCGCTCGAAGTGGTTCGCGAAGTTGGTACCGGAGACGGTAACGAAGGCATCGTACCGCTCGTTCGTCTTCTGAAGAGTGGCTTCGAGTTCGTCAATTCTGTCCTTCAACTCATCGATGTCACCGTTCTTTTCGTGAAGGTCTTTCTTGTAACGTTCCATGATCACGCCACGTTCCTTGAATGCCTTGGAAACCTTATTGAACTCGCTAATCTGACGGTTCGATACCAGATTCTTCTCGTCCAGGGTTTGTCCCAAACCGAAGTTGGTTTTTTTGAGACTTTCTATCTCTTGCTTGAGGCGGTTTATCTCTTCATCTCGAAGGCTCTTTGCGGTGGTCAAATCACCGACTTGACGCTGGGCTTGGGCGCGCTGTTCCTTTAACTTCGCGACCTGGCTCCTCAAGGTGCCGTTCGCCTTATGGAATTGGGTGTTGGCATCCAGGAGTTTGTCAACGAGTTCCTGTTTCTCGTTTAATTTCGTGGTGGCAGTGTAACCTAAAAAATTCATGGTGATTTAAGAAAGTAAAATGCGATTGTGATTGTGGTTAAAGAAATTATTAATGAAAACAATAAACAAAAATAATATCCTTTGAATGTTCCTAGGTTGAACAAACATCGGTCGCGAACACAAACACGGTCGTCCTCCGCGTTAGCGTACATACAACATACGTAGTCGTCAGGATGTATCATTATTTAATTTTTTATTTACTTATATATTCAAAAAAATTATGAATCAATGAAGCTTTAATGCTATTTCTATACTAATTAAAATAGTTTTGGAACAATTTAGTGAAGGTTTAGTGCTATTCCTATGTTATTATAATGCCGCGAACGTGACAGGAGCTCATTTTTTGCGTTTGCGTCGGTATTGCAAGACATTTTGGTTTCGTTTCCGTTTTGGCGTTGGTTTTGGTAAAGCTGGAGGCGGCATGATAACTTCGACGGGAAGGTCGGGAATTGTGTTGGTAACACCCATCAATCCGATCAGGTCGAGGCATTTCGCACGGTCTATGGCGTCCAGTACAATAGTAACCTTCCGTTTTGCTAGAATAACCTCTATGGTAGCCTTTTCCGGTTGTAGCTTCAGTGTTAAGTCCTTTAGAGAATTCAAACAGACTACGGTGAATGTATCGTTGAAGGCGTAGCCGACGTCCTCCTTGAACTCTTGTATATCGTCTATGATATGACGGTACAGGGCTCCGGCGGTAATAAGGGCAATGTGCAGTGCTTGTCCTCGGAGGTACAGAAGAAGCTTGCCCTGGGTTAGCGGATATACGACGGGAAGATAAGTTTCAAACGAATTCATTTTGGGAACTTCCATAAGAAAACTTATATTTTGTATTTTAAATTTAACCTAAAATTCCCCACAAAAGAAACCCCACAATTGCACATACTAACGTTGTATTTATTACCACCTTTGATATATCTGGTTTATCGTCGTCGCCGACAAATGAAGCGTATTGGGCTGCTGTAAATTCACGCGGTTTGCGGTCGGTATCCATATATTTAATATAATACCCTATTTTATACTCTGTTTATTTAAATCTAGGTCGTACCTAGAAATTTCTAGGAAAAGTATTGTAATATAAAATAAATATATTTTTTAAATTAAAATGTCTGTCTTTTTTCTTTATTGTAACACTGAGTTTTACCAGAGTCAACAAGAAATAATGGGAGTTTACACAACTTTAAAGGACGCGCAACAACGAATGTTTAATCTTCCATATGATCTAAAGGAGATGGAATCTGGGGTTCAGGGCAATTTCTGGCGCACCAAAGACCACCAGTTGCGTTTCTATATTCGCGAATATCCCATGGGCGACTGTACCGGTGTCTACAAATGAACCATTGCAAGGTACAGGTAGACAACGAATGTGATGAGAATATCTGACATTGCGCCATTGGACAGTATTAATCCCATGGTGGAAACCACCCCAGCAACGTGTAGTATGGTATAATTGATGATAAGCGATCCGATATACCGATCCGCAAATAACAACACTAGAAATGCACTCGTGTGTATAAGCGGTGAAGTGAACACAACTTCATCGATAAGTGTGTAAACTAATCCACAGAATGAAATGGCAGCAATAATAATGTACCATTGATACCTATCAAATAATTCATACGCCAACGAATCATCGACATATACATTCGATTTCTTTACAAAATATAGATGTGCGGTAACTCCTGATATTACATGAACAACCGCCCCCGCGGCAGCCAGCCATAGATATTCCTGTGATTCCTTTATTGCCTCTCCCAACAATAGACCCGTTCCAATTATACCAACTACCCCCACTACCACATGAAGAGCCCTTCGGATTGAAAACCCATCGGGTTCGTCCTTTTTCCTAAGTAACCCAGGCAATATACCGGTCAGTGCTACACCGGCGGTAGCTATGACCGAATAGGCGGATGCTTCCTGTAATAACATGTATGCTATCAAGCATGCCATATTAATTATCCACGTAATTAACAAGCTTAGAAATAATAACATTTATAATATAGTGAGTGTTTTATATAGTATAAATATTATCTTTTTTATGGTATAATGAGATTAGCGGTGTTGTTTACGATTCTTGTATGCAGTAGTGCTAAGTTACACGAAGAACCAACCTGTGATTGTGCCTGTGAGGACTTAGACCGTGATCGGTTGGGTCAATCTACGTGGTATTTATTGCATGAGATAGCAAAGCATGTTCCGGAAACAAAAGAAGCACATTTTAAGAATTTAATGTATTCGTTAAGTCACCTATACCCCTGTGAGATATGTAGAGAACACATCGGAGACTATATCGGTGAAAACAGCATTGAATTCAATAAACAGTGGCTATGTGATTTCCACAACGATGTAAATTTACGTCTGGGAAAAGCCTCATTTGACTGTAGTACACTATAAATATAATGTCATGTACATTTAAATGATACGAGCCCTGTTGCGTCAATACAAACCAAACGAATTCTATGCCTGGTATGGTTCTGTTCCCGTTCATGTCCCACAATTAACGGTTGACGAAAAGAAACTGTTTAGGTGGCATACATCCAATTCAGAAGCATGTACTTCTGAGGATCCACCCTCCCAGGCTGAAGGTAAACGTAAAGAATCTTTATCGGAGGATTCCCGTCAATAACGAAACGAAGCGTATCCTTTGTTCCCGCATCTGCAAGACTGAGGTCGGCTCCTAAATCCTCCTTTGCCATTTTGATGATCCGGTCTCGTTCGAATTCAATGTCATCGTAATGCAATGGTAGTAACATTAACCTAACCCGCTGTACTACTGGCATTCTATTACATACCGGTGGTAAATCGACTCCTTCTACCGTTTGACCCTCCTCTATACCATCGAATGGATTTTCGACTACTTTTTTCTTCAAAAATTTCAGGGACAGATGTTTGGAAGCTTTTTTCGGTGTTTTGGACCTGGATCTGGACCTCGATTTGGATAATCTCACGGACGCTTCTCCCAACTGTTTAAGGAGAGACCTTACCTGGTTTCTTTGTTCTTCGGTAAGTGGTTTGGGGTTATCCATAATATTAAATACATATGACATATAAATACAGCAATAATTTGTGTTAAATGATTTTATACATTTATCTTATTTGTCACAATAACCCCAACATAAAGACGCATACCTATATTGGGTGCACAGAACATTTCTTGAAACGGTTGAATCAACACAATGGGTTGGAGACTGGTGGTCCTCGTATCACCAAACGTGCAGCTGGTTCATGGAAGCCAATATTGCTACTAAAACATGTCAGCGAAGATCAAACTATTTCTGCAAAACTGATAAAGAAAGAATGGAAGCAGAGTAGTCGGGGGATACAATCGAGAATAAGGCGTGGATTTGAGCTTGCTGTAAAATATAATTTGTCTATAGTAATGCCAAAAACGTCAGATATGAATATAAATATTATTAATTATGTGACCGAACGTTGGGAAGGTGACAGGGCGGTGTTAACGGATCAAGATTGGGAACATGTTCTATCGTCGGATTTTTAACTTTTTCCGGTGTGCTATTTGGCGGATTGGCGTGTCATTCCTACGAATGTTCAGCTTGAGTTTTTTCTGAGGATAATCGAATGTAGTTTTCGTAATGAATGCCCTGTATTTCTGCACTACTTCTTGAATGTAATCGACATCGATAACTTCTATGTCTTGAATTTCCAGAATATAGTTGGAGGCTTCTGGACGAATCACCGATGTAAACTCCATTGTAGTAATGCCTAATATATTTTGTAAGATACCATTTACATGTTTCGAATCCTTTGAATCTACCATGCTTAAATCATACCCGTCCGGTACATCGTACTCGTCGTACGCTACACGCTTTCGTTTTTTTTTACTCTCTTCATTGTGTTTGTAACACTCAATTTTCATCTCCTGTCTGTCCAAATCGACTTTGATCGATATAATCCTGCCGTTCATAAGGAATATTTGATGCATATCGTCCAAGCTCATGCAGGGCGGGTCTAGTATCGTGACAATGAAACGGGTTGGGAATTTACTGTGAATTTTTAATCTCATGGTGGATGATCCATCCAAGGATCCAATCACCTTGATCACTTCTTCTATAAATCTCGAATCGTTGTCGTGCAACCCCTTGTGCTTTTGTAGTTTTACTTCAGGATTTAAGGCTGGTGATGGTGAGTCCATAGTTTGTATATAAGAAAAATACAAACGCTTAAATACACTAACGAATAAAAGTATTTTTTCTTGGATTGCCTTTTTTCGATAGGTTCACACTGAATCTTCACCGTACCTTCCAACATATCTGTAATTATCTTAGAGGTTAGACCCTGCGCATGTATCAAATTTTTCCACGCTGTCGTCGTATACTCTGATATTTTATCCATGTTGCTAACCTTTAAGGCAAACCCCTTTCCACCGTGCATGTACCCTCCAAAGTTGATTTGCATGTCCGGGTTTTCATCGTCTTCCATTTTATTTATTATTTTCTCTGCTACGGCAGATCGCGTTCTGTTGCGGTTAAATACGGATCGAGACATATTTTTATGTAATGAAAAGATATTTATAGTTTAAAATAAAGTAAGTAATATTGTAAACAAATAGAAGAAACGAATGATCCACAGTCCTCCACGGATTATATTCGAACGTCTAAGTTTCACTTCGTACTCATCCTCTCCACCTTCTATAATTTTCAGGGACGCGTACGTCGTGAAAATAGACACAAACAGTGCAAACACATGGATTATAAACGGTCCCCATGCCCAGGCGGCATTGATTACCATTACAATAGACGAAATAACTTCCATGACACCGAAGAGAAAGGTCGCCTGTAGAGTCCTCTCATAGAATTCCGGATAGATATGTTCGTTTAGTATGGGGTTTGTATATATCTGTACCCCTATACTAGTTGCTATAATTGCACAACATGATAAATTAACAAGAGTCCACGCGAAAAGAGTGTGATCCAAAGTCATTTACGTATTTTATATACACTTATATACACGTCAAACCGATGTCGGCATTAAATCCAGCAACCATTCCGCGCCCATTGGAGACAAAAACTTTTTGGATGCGTAGAATTCCAATAATCCTGCCATGATATAACTCTCTATTTTTGATGGTAAATTTAAAACTTGTACCCATTTCATAATTTCCTCGAAATCACAATCCAGGGCTATAATACAACATCTCAACTCTTCTTTGAACCCCTGCATTATTTTTTGATCACTCGAGGTCCATTCGTTCGTGCTTTTAAGAGCAATCTTATCGATACGTTCCTGGTTGACTAGTCTAGAACAAATTAATTTAGAGAATACTTCTACATCCACGTGGACTCGAATTTCTTGCCCGTGTTTATTCGAGAAATCGAGCAACTTTTCAACCCACATGTCTTTGTTTTCTTCTTCAGGTAACATCTCAATCAAATCGTAATTTGGCTTTTCTTCTATCACTATTTCCCTACACTTTGGACAACGAATGTCTTCCTCATTATTATCCAATGAAATCTCTCGATATTGTCGTACACAACTTGCACAACAACCATGACAACAGGGTTGTAAAATCACCGGCTTTACTACGTTTGAATAGTGATTCAAACAGACTGGACATTTAGGACTTAAAACATAAGATGTCATACAAAATGTACTCTACATATATTTATACTATATTTTTGATCGGCAATTTGGACATGTATTATGCTTGTCCAACCATGGCTTTACACAATCGCGGTGAAACGCATGCGATACGGTGTCTTGACACGGTAATCTACACATCAACTGACCCTTCATAATACGTTCCTGGCATATGGAACACTCGCCCAAGTTCGCCTCTGCTTTGAAGGTAGACACTTTAGACGCGGAGGGTTGTGGTATTTCTATTACCAGTGGATTCGGGTTCGAAAATGGATCGTTTGTGCACATCAAACACCCACTACCTCCACACATACACCTTCGAGAGTCGGTCTGGAATTCAGGAAGTAAGGCGGGACTACAATGAATACAGGTTTGTAACCCACGGCAACGACACGCCCTAGACCTACGTGGTCGGCTTGCCATATGCCTTACACCAGAAATACTAGACATCATATGATGAGTAAAAGGACTGGTAACATAATCAGATAGATCTACTTCTGCATTAACACCGCTATCGTCTTGAAACTCAATTACATAACTCGACATTTAGTTAAAGTTTATTAAATATTTATACTTCTATTCTCCTCCACACAACATACAACCTAGTTTTTCGAAACAACTAGGTTCATCCTCTTCTTCTTCGGCAGTAGTAGTATTCCCAACATTTATACCCCCACCACCACCCTTATCTTCTCCTACACTTGCCATAGGTGCTACAGCACCAGAATTTCCAATATTTACAGTGATCGTGTTACCCATTTGGTTTAATTATTTACATATTTATAGTCTCCATTGAAATCTCGTCCAATGTAGGTATAAAATCTTCCAACGATATAGGCTTTGCCTCGGCTTCGACCGGTTCGACTTCTTCTATCAAAGGTTCTGGTACTTCGTTCAAAGGTAAAGGGTGTACTTGTAAGCTTACTTTACACCCCATATTAAAAATCCAAAAAGCTATATATATTCAAACCCTCATGAATCCCCTATTATTGGAGGTAGTAATATTTCGGTGTATCCTCTCACGTCTCAAATATTCATTCCTACAATCAAAAATTAGTAGTATTACTACCAAACACCAGTACAGTGAAAACGATAAATCCAAACGATGATCGCGCGGATGTATCATAAACAAAAACACAGATAGAATGGATAAGACAGTTCCTATACCATAAAATATATGCTTCATATATAAAAATTATTATTAATATTTATACTTGAAAAATTGTCCTCTGCGGTACCGTTTCGGTCTCCAACGAAGAGCCGGTTCCCCACCATTCAACAGCCATTGAATATAGCTATTGTGGGTTCTCATTTTGTGTGGTAAAATGATAGCTGCCCTACAAATACAACAGGTCGTATGGTTTACGGATATCATTCGATTGTGACACGCCTTGCACCAGGAATGATCACAGACATTCGTAAATATACTCACTGTTGTATTGTAGCAGATAGGACACTCCATGTTTTATAATACCGAAAAAATTAGAAAATACTTAGAATATATTGATTTAAGTAACTATGATTTTTAAGTATAACTTTAGTAGTTTAAGTTATAAATGATACGGGTACTCATCGGATTTGTTATGGGGGTTTATGCCGCACAAAATTATGATATTCCGGACGCAAAAAGGTATGTCAATTTGGCTTCGCTATATTTAAAAGAACTTGAAAGGAATCTTCAAGAGAAATCAAAGAAATAGTTTGAGTGGTCTCCTCCTTCTGATAATACACCGAATCATTCTGTTGTTTCCACAAGTTATAATCCTTTAGTATCTCGTCGTTCGAACATAAATCCACAGCTTGTTTCATTAGCGCAACACGCTCACCGCAATTGTCTTCCTTCTCAGCTATTGCCATTTGACGCAACAACAAAGCTTCCCGTTCCGCTAAATTGGTGTACTCTAACTTTTTCCAAACACGCGATGCTATCTCAAGCATCTGATATGATTTTTTTATCGGTGCGAGCGACTCTTTGTAAGCATACATGTTGTAATAATAATCACTGGCATAAATAAATGCCTTCGCTATATGGTATCGCTCCTGCATCATCGGCAAGATGGAAATTTCAGTGTCTTTCCAACGATAACGATTCAAACACCGCAAAGCATCCAACTCATGTTCTACACAACGTTTGAACCATGGCTTTGCCTCCTTAGCATCCGCTGCTACAGCCTTTTGATGTGCCCAGTGTGACAACATGGAAAGAATGTGAAGCTTCTCGTACTGCCAGCACGAAGACGACGTGTTGTTCCATGAAAAAAGAACCGGCTTCTTACTCAGTGTGTTGGGTTTCATGAAACTATTCAACAGGTCCAAATACGAGACACATTCCTCGTACATATTGTTCTCATAACTTAACCCATGCATGATTTTACGACGCAACTCTGAGGCTTTGATTAACCCCTTAGTATCACCTCGTATAATCGTCTCAAATAAAATAGCATTCTTACTGTTCATTTTATAAAACATTTTTATTATTTATACTATAATACATGTATCTCCGGTCGCTTCGTGATTTCCAACTTTTACACCGTGATCCTTGGCAGCTTTCTCCAACACCAACAAACGTTTGTGCAATTGTTTTTTCTCTTCGATGAGACAAAAGACTTTGGCTTCTAGTTCATTAAAGGCATCGATTAGGTCAGGGTCCTGACGTACGACTGACATTTTATACACTCAAACATTATATTTATAGTATAAGTAATGATGTGTATCATAAAAATATGTTAAGCGCACGTACACCCCCATCATCACCAAGAGTACCCGTAGCACCAGGAGCACCAAGTAGACCTCGAACTCGAGGAATTCTTCGTCCATCTGTCCCTAGGTATCCAAACGGTCAACTAATTCTAGAAGGTGATCAGGTAATGATATCGGCTCCTGGAAACACCAGAGAACGTGGCGTTGTATTGGAAGTTACGGAACCTAGAATTACGATAAGGGTGGACGGAGAGAGTTTGTCTTACGAACCCGAATCTTTAAGACTGGAATCCAGAGGAGACGGAATAAGGTACGAATACGGGCAGCTAGTTAAACCAGGTGATAGAGTTCGTGTTAACGATAAACCCGGTGTTGTGGTAGAAATAGGCGACGATATAATAGGTGTACACATGGAAGAGGAAAATACCAAAAAGAAATGGCAGGTAAGCGAATTAAAACTCGTAGAGAGGGAATCAGTACGACTATATCCAGATACTCAGACCATTGAAAAGGGAGATAAGGTACAGATTAATAATCTACTGGGCGACATGGATGGTGCACAGGGCATGGTAACATTCATAGGATCCAAGATCACCGTGCGGACCAGCGAAACTCAATGGTCATTATGGGAACCTGAAAAATTATTATTATTGGAACGGTTCAATCCCAAAAAGGGCGATATATGGGTAAGAGTCAGCGACGTCTTCAGCGTGCCTGCAATAATAGTTATAGCTGGGTATACCGATAGACTCATGGATTATTATGGCATAAGCCCGGAGTATACAATCGATAGGGATCGTGAACGAACAAACACAGCCCCCTTTGTTATTGATAACTTTGTTTTTAAACAAAGAGGAATACGTGTAGGCGACGTACGCAATAACACAGTGACCGGCAGGAAAGTTAAAATTACAAAGGTGGATTTGTCAGTTGCGGGTTCTGTTAAGTTCTATTATATAAGAGATGGCGAAAATACGCGCGGATGGAGTCTAGCATATGGGACTGCCATGAGGCAGTTGCCACTTGAGGGGGATGATCACCCTTTGACCAATTTCTTTCCAAAAGAACCAAAACTCGGTGATATATGGAAAGAGGGTAGTAAGAAGGTACTCTTAATCGGTGTTGGGAGTATTATCAAATACTATACTCTAACCGACACCAATGGGATTTATAGTTCCTCCCCCGATACTTTGACTCGAGATGATTTTTCATCCAGATATTCATTTCATCAAAAAGGACCACACGTAGGTGATATGTGGATCGGAGGAGAGAAAGTAACCGTCACAGAAGTAGATTACAGTCTACCAATAACCGTATTCATTCAGCCATTCACCACTGTACGTAGTTTCGGTCTGCCATTCCAACAAATTATGAACGAATTTAAAATAGAGACCGATGGACCTTCAGACGATGCACGATTAGATCAATGGACTATATGGGAACAAAAAAACAACTCAAAAAAGTACGTTGTCACAAATGTCAACAGACCGGAACTTACCTATGTCGGTACAAGGTCAAATGTTGCATTTACCATGCCAATAAAACTCTTTCTAAAGGGGTTCACATACTTACAGGATGGACCAATGGTTGGTCAAAAATGGCTAAAGATTGGTAAGGAATTTGCATTCGTTCAAATCTCCCAGTTAAAACCGGAACATCTGATAGTTAATGAACAGGGCGATCTCGATCTCCGACTTGCCGTGAAATGGGAAAAATTACTTGACGATTATATCCCGCAACCTGAACTTAAACGAACCCAATTATGGGCTAGGCGGGTAGCTGACACTCCATCATGGGACATACGACAAGTCGATGCCCTCACAGGTAGTGAAGTAAAATTAAAAGCATTAACGACCATTGCTCAGAGCTTTATAACCCCGCAATTAGATAACTTTAAGAGGGAATGGATTTATTACTCTGAACTACCGACCACTGGACAGGTGTGGAAATATAAAACGCTCCGTGGCAATGGCATCGAAGTAATCGTTCGACATATATCCACGATTGGTATACCTAACGTGGTATATTTTTCAGAGGTTGGACAGGGGGGAAGAAATTTTAAAGACCTAAAAGACTTTTTAGGACTATATAGCTCCATCGATTCTGGATTCCCAGTTGTTCTTCCCAAAAGAAATGAACTATGGAAACATGGTGAGTCAGAGGAAAGGGTGAAGGTAACAATGTTTATAAATGCCACCGAGGCAACTGGTCCTGTAGTCCATTTTCAAGGAGTGGGAATGAGCAACACATTATCATACAGATTAGAAGAATTTCTACAAGGTTACGTACCTGTCGATGCGATAATTCCAAAAGGAGGCGAGGCATACCAAAACATTAAGACAGAAGAAATCGTAAGTGTACAAATGGTTTATAGTCGCGCTCATATAGTGACGGTATTTACTACTGCGCATAAACAATACGAAATACAAACCTGGTTGCGTGATTTTATCCCGTACGAGACCGGTGAGGCTAAGGCTGAGGCTTTATTTCCCACCCAGGATTTGAAAACTCTGATGGAAAAAACCAAAGACCTGGATCTAAAAGGTACGAATACCATCTCGCTATTCTCTTTATGGTTGATGGATCTCAAAGAGACTACCGAAGAGCACGTGAAAATGCTCGGTTACCTCATTGAAATGGGAGCTGCAGTCCACTGGACCGGTGAAGATATCGCTCCACTAGAAGCACTCTATCGGATCAAGCTCAACGAACATGTTGCGACCATGATGATAATGATGGTAAAGGCAGGCGCGGATGCGTGGGCGGGGGATAACCATGGCAGGGATGAAAAAACTTCGCTCGTCTATGCGTTACTTAAGAAAAAATCCCCCTTAGCTGCTAAAGTTTTGGTCGATATTATTAATATCGGAATAAACACAGATGATTTTTACCAAAGGTGGATCATCAGAACCAACCTTCCAGGGGTAATGACCGCCTATTTCTTAAAGGACGGTAAGCTAAAAGAACCGTTTTCGGATCCAAACCAACAAATTCAATACGTACCAGGAGGCAAGGATAGCCGTTTGCAGGGGTTGATATTCCATTATTATAAAGCGTCAGAGCTTGAGAGACAACAAAGAGACCCGGTGTTGGACGCATTTATATATCATCCAAAGTTAAAACTCAAAAAAGCCGGCTTTACGGGGTGGTTCTCGACCGCGATTGAGTATCGGAAAGAACTCGGAGAAAAGAGAATGGACCATTTGTGGGGATTGTTCAAGAAATCTAGGGTTGCAGACAAAAAATTCTATCTCTTAAAAGATCTAATGCAGACAGACAGGGTTGAAGAATTCATATACGTAATGGACTTTTTGAAGGTAGACGTGAACATAACGAGTAAAAAACGTACACTTGTGCATACAATCGCAACGATGGAGCTTGATGGGGAGGAGAAGTTACTGGAAATATTTGTATATCTTGTTACGAACTCGAAATACGATCCAAACATGCTCGATAAGGAGGGTTACACCGCCGTGGGTAGATTATTGCACGATAATCCCATGACAGATATGGAAGTTATTCTTGGGTGTGTACGGTTAATATTATTATTACCACAACTAACTCCGAATAAATTGGGAGTCGGTGGATTGACATATTTACAGGTGTTGTGCAAGGATCCAATGTATGCCGAGATACTCAAAAAATACTTGAAGCGCGAAGACGTAGATGTAAACGCAAAGAGTGTCGCTGGTCAAACGGCGATGCATATTGCTAGGTATCCAGAAGCCTGGGAACTCTTGTATAGTACGGGTAGAGTTGATCTCAATGCAATAGACGACAAAGGTAGATCTATATTGCAGTTGGCATCTGATGATGAAGAGAAAATTAAGTGGCTGTTATCTAAAGAGGGGGAGGGGTTGGATACAAAAGGCATTATCGATTACGTTGTAAAGAACGAACGCAACCCAATGCCATTTTTGGAACACTGGGGACCTTCTTACAAAATTAATGACACTCCTATTCTGTTCAAGGTACATCATTTATTGCATTTCAATGAAATTCTGAAGATTATTGATATGGATGATTTCCAACCGAATCTCACCGATGGATTAGGCAACAATTATCTGTCCGTGATCGTACTTTCGCACGGTAGAGATAACTTGCTTGCTCCTGATCGTCAAATGGCGATAATAAAACTGTTACTACTTAAGGGGGTGGACGACAAGAAAAAGGCAATTGAAGCTGCAAAGAGCAGGGGGCTCCAACGCATTGTGAACCTGCTCATAAGCGCCAGAGAAAAGAAAGTCGAAGATCTTCAGAAGAAAAAGCGTCTGGAACTGGACAAATGTAGTGATTACCAAAAGAGAGTAAAAAAGATGGACGCGGAAATCGAAGCATTAAATAAACTTACCGATAAAGAATTTGAGGAGAAAATTGGAAAAGCTCAAATGTCAAAGTGTCAAAATGATATGGATTTAATCACCTTGGAACCCTGGGAGGCATTGGATTATAAAAATACATTGTTTCTACGTGTTACCGACCTCCAAGGTAAACAACGAACCTATTGTCTGGTAAAGAAATTCTACAAGGGCGAATCATATACACTTAATGGTAAGAAATATGAAGAACCTGACGAACAAACCACTATATCTCAATATATAAAGAAGATACGTTATGCGGATTGGGTGTATGCATACGATGTAGGTTCACACAAAAAAGGTAGAGCTTATTCAAAAGAGGACGTGGAAACTAAGTCTGGAGAAGACGGCGAACCTGGTAGAAATAGGTATGTAGTATTTACTCCCTCCGATGGTACTACATATTACGTGAAACATGATAAAACGCTAAAGAAGTTAATTAAAATGAAGGATCAAAGAATTGCCGACGATAATTATAGAACTGGATTCCGTAATATAAATGGAACTTCATTTGAATTACCAAAAGATTGGTCACTTCCTTTGGCTATATACATAACGGCAGTTAAAAAACTAGCTATAGGGAATGAAGCTGGTAGCAGAGGTTCAAGTGAATCCCATGGTAATGTAATGGTAATGACCTACAAGGTCGATAGGATAGTCAACTTCAATAGCTACGATAGTATAGACGAAGAGCGAGAATGCCTTGGCAAATGCTCCAAACAACCTAAACTCAGATTCTAGGTCGAACTAGGTTGCTTATCAACAAAACACGAAAAGCTTAGAGATTATAATATTATTATTTTTTAAAATAAAAAACAAAAATGAAGTGTACCATTCCCTCCGCAAAAGCATTCTACAAGTTACTAAACTTCATCGCACAGTTCGAAACTAATGTTAAAATCACCTGTAAACAAGCGGGGATGAGTATTTTCTGCATGTCAATGTGTCATTCCGTGTTCATCGACGCGAAATTGGACCCTTCCTATTGCAATGGGGAATACCAGTGCGACGATGAGGAGGACATCTGTGTAAACTTAACGGTGTTGTTGGCAGCGTTAAAGACCGGCGGTCCCAAAGACCAACTAAAAATTTGTTCTACGCAAGACACGATTAGTATTGACATCGTATCGGACGATCAAGTTACGAACTACACCATCAAACAGGTTACCATCGACGACGAGACCATGCAGGTCCCGGAGATTGAAGAGGATGTTTGCATCAACATACATCCCTCCTTCTTCAAGACATGGAAGAAAAAGGTGATTGATTTCACAAAGGCGTCGGTTACCTTTACTCCTACGAAGACCAATCTCGAGTTGAAGAGCGAAGACACTACTCAGGGAGCGGTAAAAGTAACCCAATTGGTTCCATCCATTGGCATCGAGTACGAAACCTTCAACGGTGCAAAACCGATCACCCTGGGCAACAAAAATATCGACAAAGCGTTTAACATTGGCGATGTTTCCGATCAAATTCAACTCGGGTGGAAAAATGGAATGCCAATTCGGTTTGGCGCCAAACTAACAGATTACTGTTCTCTAAAGGTGTATCTAGCACCCATGGCAAACGACGAGATGGATGAAGATTAATTATACTATATATATCTTTTTATTTTTATAAAATGGCACAAGTTACGAGTACCAGAATCGAAGAAGTATCCGACGAAGAGGACGTTGAAATACACCATGACTTGGAACGTGAAAATTTATTGAATCAAGTCCAATCCAGAGCAAAGAAACCATCCTGTAGAAAAAACTTCTGCAAAGGGGTTGTCTTGTCCGTAGCCGGTGTTTTGTTCATCTTAATGATGGTACAACTGTGGACAGATTACGGGTCCTTCATTCAAACCAGAACATTTCCGCCCAAAGTCTACTCTCTAGGGTCATACTGTAAGAATTTGACAAATACACAGCACACCTACAATCAACTCGACTGCCTGTTCAATCTAGACGTACTATCTTGCAAGATAGACAAACCAAATCACCCATACGCACAGGTGACGCCGCACGGAGATATAACCTGGGAAGAGGATCGTGTCTCCGTAGACCCACACGTTTCAACGGAATGTATCGAACTAGTAGTATGGAGTATATAAAGTAAATAGGAGTATTAAAATATGCAATATAAAAAACCTGTAATTATAATCACCGGTGTCGCAACGGTTATCGGAGTTATCTCATATCTATACATACAAGACTTGTTTAAAATCGAACCTAAGGATGAAGACTAGGCGCAACCTCGGTTAGTGTCGCAAATCGTACATGAATACGTAGTGTGTTCGTTCATCTCCCGGGGATTCGGTACCCAGTCATGTTCGGTGCAAGGTTCGTACATCCGCTTCACCATTTGGATTTCATGGTCCCAATCGTCCTGATCCAATAAATGCAAATCTTCGCACATTCTATCAAGGTCATATGATATCCTCACGTAGGTCTCCGAGTTTACTTCGACGTTCTCCAAGTCTTGTATCCACGCACATGCCTCGACCCACCCCTGTTTCAACGCGGTTTGCAACCATGGAATTTCTTTTAAGTCAGAAAGTGGACATTCGTCAAATGTCGCATTTTCGTCAAAATTATAATCCATCCATTCGGTGAAACAATCTTCGTATGCGTTGTTAATGTTCATGTTTTCATACATTTTGTAAATATTAATTTTGTAAATATTATTTTATTTTGTAAATATTATTTTATTTTGTAAATATACAACAAACTAGGTCGGTTAGGTAATTCTAGGTATTTATACCTACAACCTTATATAAAATGGGAATAGAAGAGCTCAAAGCCTATCCTAAACCTACTGAGTATTCTAAATGCACCCGGTCCGGTAAATGGGCTTGGGAGGTGCCAACGATCCCCAACCCAGGCGTACTGGCTGTTGTAGACAATGACCCCAAACATCAATCGTGCGGCAAAGACTGTCCGCTCGTAAAAGATGGCATATGTAGAGTTCCGGATATTTATAAGGACGCAACACCACTTACTCCTGCTGTCACTTCCATTAAGAATATTTACATCCTCAGGTTTCAAGACCGGTGCGGCAACAGCAAGTGCCTGAAAGACGGAAAAACGAGACTCGGCTGTGTCCAAATAACGGTAGATTCTGCTAAAAAATCCGGTGACACCTGGACCATTAAAGCTGGCGGTATGTTCGGAGTTACAATAAAACTAAAAGTATCTAATAGTGGAATAACAGTTGTTAAAGACGGTTCGAAACGACTTAAACCCGGTGCTACCTATCCTAGTAACGCGGTGTGGTGCTGCACCGGCGGCTGCTTAAAGTTTTGAAACCATTTCGGTATCTCGCCGGTTTTCCATGCCATGTTGAATTTGTCCTTCTTCGTAAGGTAATACTTCTGGTATGACAAGACCGCGTTGTATTCACCAGTTTCATCCTTTACGTACGAGTCTTCGTCCATGCACAACGGGAAATAGTCGAAGACTGCCGGGATACCACTTGTTGCTTTGATCCAGACCTTTGACTTCTTTTTGATGGGCGGGTCCGGAAGACACTTTGGCGGGAACCCCCAGGAGTACAGGCGCTCTAAATGATACTGTGTTTTGTGAACCTTGCCGTACCGGTGCGTATATTCTTTGCACATGATAATACCGTACATGCAGGTCCATTCGTAGTGATACGACGTTGCGCGTGCCCATACGCACGTTGGGTGGTTGACGTGGGTCTTACGGTAGGCAGGGACCGTCTCTAGGGTCTCGTCGTTCGGCAACCCCGCACGGGCGTGCCAGACACTGTACAAGATTTGTGCCGTTTCCAAAATCATTTTTACAATATGTTTGTCGCACAAATCGACGACGCATTCTTGAGTACCGATGTTTAATAAAAATAGATTCATTTCACCGTAAGTTTTGTAGTTCTACACTGGGGACACTTTAAACCGTCTTCTATAAACTTTTTTTTTGCCAGAGCCAGGGGCAACGAACTAAGCTTCAAGGTACGAATACGCTTCACCATCAGCTCCGACCTAGATTTATGTATCCGACCTAGACAGTCTCGACATAAATTATACTTGCAATTGCTACATAACCACGCGGAATCGTTATCGCACAGGTTACATTGTTCTACAGAGTTAACCAGTCCGGTTACGTCGTACTCTTGTTCGATCTTTCGGCGCTTCGCCTTGTACTCCTTCTCCAGGTCGTCCAAAGCTTTTGCTTTTTCCGCCTTTAACTCTACGAGAAAATCACGAAACCGTTTTTTTACATTCATAGGTATATAAATAAATTTAATTAGTCTTAATGAGTTGCATATTTACAGGAATAAAATATAAATCGAGGGCGGTCGCTCAAGGAAGAAATTGGGACTGTGTAAAACGAGGAACGTACAATTTTAATGCATTGTGCCCGTGTTCAGGTTGCTGGACGGAGTATGTTTACAGGTACGTGCACCTACAGAGCATATGCAGGATGTTAATAGTACGAAGACGATTAAAGAATACTACAGGTGCTGCTTTTAGTACCTAGCCGCACAGGCTGCAATATCTTAGATTTTTCTACATAGGTAAACCTACAGTACGGGCATTTGTATATTTTACCCCATTCGCTCGATTTACCCGTCCGGATCAATTCGGAATGGCAGCGTGAGCACCACTCGTAATGGCAGCGACCACAGGAGTAATATTCAGCGCGTTTTTCATTGCAGATATCACATAACATTTTAATAACTTAATAATACATTTATATACTGGTCAAAAAATGGGCATGTCTTAAAAATACACTACATATCATTGAGTCGAAAATGACAAAGTTTACTTCAAGTCAACAAATCCAATTCTTCCAGGAAATTGAAAATGTACACTACCGGGAACTCTACTACGAATAATAGGTCTCGGTAGGGGGCGAATAGTATGGTCCCTACAGGAGAGCCTTGTCGCTGTTCGTGGCAAATCGAGGTCACCATAATAAATAGTTTCAAAATGTCCATGCACGTTCCTAAAATTGTCTCGTACGTGAACCAAGAAAATAAAAGGAGCAGGACGAACGGAACCCATGCGAGGTTTCGTCTACGGTACCACAAAATCAGTTTGCTGGACATATAACAGTACAGTGCCGGTGTCATGGTGGTCTTCACTACGGAACCAGTATCGACCCAGAAGGTCAACGCGGTAGTTATCACGAGCAGTTGTACGTCGCCCCGGTGCGTTGGTCTGACAAAGGTCGCGTTGTAGGCTATCAAAATTGCGACGACAATCGCAAGGAAATGGTAGAGTCCGGGCATCGAAAACCAACCCTTCTCCTTCGGGAGATGCTCGAAGGTCGGGATATACGGTGTAATGACCCATTGCAATAGGACAAGGAACGCCGCAATGAAAAATACGATAACGAAGGATTTTGTGTGGATTGGTTTTTCAATATTTCGTTCATCGCAATCTTTTTTGTAGGCTCCGAACCTGGCAAATCCAAAGTAATGCGCGTCTCCATCGTCGAGGTCCTCTTCCAATTCGGCATTGCGTCTACGCTGCCTGATCTCAGGGGTGAAGACTGGCTCTGGCAACAATTCTATCTCTACCTTAGTTTCCTCGACCAGTTCTTCTTTTGTTTCCTCTGGAGCCGCTTGAGATCCCCTAATCTCTAGTTTCATTTTCTTCGCCGGGGGCTCCTCTAGCTTCATTTCTTCGAACTCTAACATGGTTATGATATTGTTGAGACAATCGACCACTTCAAAAATATTATCCTCTGGGAAGAGCTGTTGTTTGCAAAAGTCCACCCTAGCCTCGTCGTTTAATTCCAGGCAGCACTTCAATCTGGCTTTCTGGACCAAATCATGTCCGGGGTACTGCGCGTCGCAAAGTACAGGACCGCGGTCGGCTCCTACGGTCAACAAGTTCATTTTTAGAGACCCGTGAAGCATATCACCGACTTCTTTCGTCGAGTTTATAGCGTATCTGCCGTCCATTACCACGCCGTCGTCAATCCCCTGAAACCGTCGCCTTTTCGTCGGATTTGTCTCTGAAACCGGATCTATGACAATCCCGGGCTTTGGACCGAAGCACTGCAACACGACTCTCCAGGCGTCTATACCAAAGGAAGTAGTCTGTACGAGGTGCTGGAACAGGAGGTATTTCGCCATAAAGTCAAAACCCATGCGTCGGTACAAAATAGCGCTATTTTCCTCCGAAAGATTTTTGTTCTCCATTACCAGACCTCGTGTCGGTGAAAAACAACCAAAGTTGAGGTTGCTACAGGTTGTCAGAAGTAGTTTACGCGTTTCCGTGGTCAGCCCGGTCTTGAAGTGTACCTTTGTACCATCGACGGTCAGGTGGCGATGCGTTTCGTCCAAAAATGGATTGTCGTCGAACAAATCGTCAAACGAAACATCGTCTAAGTCGGAGAAAGATAAGTCGGACATGTTTTTTAAAAAAAATATTTAAGTTTTATTTTACCAAACACCACGTATAAATTTATTCGGACAAAGTGGGTGGAATTCTAAAATATTACGTCGTAATTCATAAGCTGCCGAAATGTACTCACACTCGGCGATGTTGGCGATGCAACAACTATTCGCTCTGTAATATTGTCGTAGTGTTTTGGCATCGCATTCTATTAAATACGGTCTATTTTGGGAGTACAACGCGTCAGGGGCAGAGCGAGGGCATTCGTTTGCAATAACATTAATAATTAACAATAACAAGATGACGTGCGAAAACATTTAAATAATACACTAGTACCTTTATAGTTCATTTTTATTTTTAAATTTACAGTACGTTGTCAAGTCTATATCCCGGAGATAGGCAGCTGCTCCCATGTTGTGGCACCTCTTCGAGCGTACTTTATCCTCCGGTGGCTTACAGCAGCCACTCTCTGTAAATAAATAAGCCAGCTCAGTCCCTACACAATCCATTAATTCGGCACCATTTAGCACTTGCATTGCCTCTGTTGGAGATTCTGGGCACTTCGAAAATACGCCGACTATCAACAAAAAAAATAACACTCGCATTTGTTCTATAAATAGAGCCTTATATACTTCATAAAATGGAAGCACAGATTAAAACTACGTACTACAAAGCATGGACCGACCTAATTGAACATGAATTAAACGACGACAAGTTTGACCTTGTATGCAAACTACATCGAGAGATTGTAATACGTATTTGTCGTTGTATTCCTTCTAGGTCGGATTTGCACGACCAAATTGCGGAGAAGATGGACCCTGTACTATTCAAGCAGCAATTGGAAAATAAGGTATACTCCGGAGAAGATTTCCTAAACATGGTACAGTATGTGTATACTTGGATAAAGAATTTGTCTTCGCCATCCAGAGACAAGGATATAGAAAATTCCTTAAATGTGTTATTGAAGCACATGAACGAGGGCGTTACCTTTGGAAAACTAGTCCCTGAGTTTATCCTCCAGGTGCATCGCCACCTAGATGACCTAGAAACCGACCTAGGTCGAGACGTAACAAAAAAATTCAAAGAATTTGTAAAAGAAAAGTTAAACTCGCAATGAAGTCGTTTATTGTCTTTCACCTGGTTCAATTCACCGATGGGATGAGTTTTTTAAATCTTACGAATACATGCAAATCTTTGCGGGTGTACCAGGATGCATTTCTAAAATACGTGTGGCAGCATAGAGTGGTAGACAATATCAAAAATGCGATATACGTAGAGTATAAATTAAATACATGGAAGCCTTCGAATATACTTCAAGAAGTACCGAACCAGGACATCATGGCAAACACTCTGTCCGCCTTAAACGTCTTGCTGACGAAGCGTCAGATGAGAACCCTGAGGGAATTTATGGTAGGTATCCACGGGCATACGTTAATTCCTCGCGGAACCATAATGCAAGCAAAATGCATATTGGGTAAACGAAGTAGAACGAATATTTGACCATACGAAAATGATTGTTTTTGTAGTAGTCGTACCAACAAGGAGACATGGCGTGAAGAAATGACAGACCCATGGCTAATGGCTCAGTGAATAACATAACTATACTAAACCAACTAATATTTTCTTTGAAACACGAACACAATACTGCCGATAACCCGGCTAGAGTATCTATGTACCATGTCGTGGTGGAATACTCCCCAACCAAATAGAAAAAGATAGCCAGCGTCGTATGTACGATACATAACGAAGTGACGCTTTGTTTGTCTAGTTTTAACATTCTACATACATTCATAAGACAGTGACCTACCTTTACTCTCCAGTCGTAGTTAAATAAAATAAGCCCTAAGAGAACACCGCCTATTGAAATGAACGGTTTCTGCTTTCTAAATCCACAGATGGTCACGACCCACCATGGCAAATACCCGAAATGCCATAATTCTTTGGTCAAATAATATCCCATGTACAGACCGATTAATGCGACGGAATCGGTAAAATCCATTGCTGTTAGTGGTCTTAAACTGAAATGTCCCAATCCTGCAAACCCCACTGCTGCTATGACATGCATCCATGCCGAGGGCTGACAATAATGTATGAATATGAAATGGAATATAGACCACATGGTTTATTGCACCTGGAAGTATTTATATAGGCTGTTTTGGAACAAATGACACTGAGCTTTGTGAGTCCGAACGGGTTTCGTTTCTTCTCTGTTATGGTTATGGTATCCATATTGATCATAGCGCTGGTAAATTCAATTTGTAATATTTTGCCCGAAGGCATGGAGTTGCTTCGTTTTTCGGTGATTAACTTGTTTGGGTTTTCTTTATTCATTCTTAGTATACACCGCGGGAAAGAAATACGAAACCCCAAAAAGATATGGTTTAACAACGCATTTATCACCAGTGGGATTACGTTAATCCTCTATGCCAACACCGTACTTTCTGGGGCAATACATACGTACGTACTTCCAATCTTTTATCTAGTGGAAATTACAATAGTGTTGTACATTGGGAATAAGCTACGACGAGAAACAGACTATCAAATGTTTCAAGAGATGACAGATTTCACGTCTTCGAACGTCGATGTCTAAAATAATGCTTGCAGCATAAGCCGGTTTTGTGAGACTTTTCGTTGCACTCTACCACGATACATTTCTTGAATTGATCCTTGAAATGATTTATACATAGGTCGTTTAAATAGGTTTTCTTATCGCATTTTCGACACCGAGGTTCTTCGGGGAATTCACCGGTTTCTCTAGCTTTGCGGTAATGCGACCGACATAGGTGTCTACAGTGTACGTGCCGTTTGCAATATAGGCAGTGGGTTTGCCACGACCGGTAATGTTTTTGACATAGTGTAGCTGCAAACACCGGAGAGGTACAGGAATAAAATGTACAGTGAAACCTCTGTTTTTGATCTCGTTTGTAACATGACCGACATAAATTCTTTCTATATGCCCTTGACTTGCATATAGTACAGATCAACGTCCTCCTATATCTCTCGTATTCGATATACCCCATGATTTAAATAATTATGAAGTATATATATACGAGTTTTGCACACAAATGAACGCTCACGAACTCGAAGTATTTAATAAAAACGTCGATATTGACAACCACAACGTAGAATTTCTTCAGAACAAAACCATCTCGAATCGCAATGCAATTGAATTCGTGTACGAGTACATGCAGGAGGCAGACCTTTGGTGGATGGGGCTTGTCTTCATTCTTGTAGTTTACATGTTACTGTTTCACCTCAGAGTAAACCAACTGGAGGAACGAATAGATGACTTGGAGGACATAGAAGATTGTAGACCGGAGCTTGAGCCACTCCTTGCAAAAGCGACAAAAGTTTAGTATAAATTAATACGTATTTATTATATAATGGATTTACTCGAAACATTACTCCATATTTGTATCGTAGCCGCAATTATTATATTTTCGGCGGTCATGGACAACAACCAATCCGTAGGAATAGCTATTGCCGGATTGGTAACATACGGATTGTTCGTCTGGATATTCAAAACACTCGTAAGTAATGAACGAGACATAGAGAGAATGGAGAGAGATATTAATACGTTTTATCTTTAACCCTCAGGTCTACATTAATACACATGCTTCGTAACTCCTCGAATAATAACTTCGCCGCGTACGGAATCGTAACTTCCTTACCCTTTATCTTCATCTTGTACGCATCCGAAGAAACACACATCCGTTCATTAAGGACGTACGGAACGGCGTGTGCGTTGAATGAATCCTTCTCCATCTCACCGACTCTCAGTCCCCCACCATTAATACGCCCATCGTTGGGTTGATTGGTTAACTGGTTACGTCTCCCTCGTCCACGTGCATGGATTTTATCCTCCACATTGTGCTTAAGACGTTGATAAAACGTAGGTCCCATGAATATCTCTGCTTTAATCTTTTCACCGGTGATGCCACTGTATAAAGTTTCGTTTCCCTTGGAATTAAATCCCAGGGTTTTCAACTGCTGCATCAAATCTTCTACGGATCTTCCATTAAATGGAGACGCGTCCGTAAATTTACCATTCAGGGAAGACACTTTTCCTGCTAGACATTCAATCATGTGCCCAATAGTCATACGAGACGGGATTGCATGGGGGTTGATAATTATATCTGGAACTATACCATCGATTGTGAATGGCATGTCCTCTTGTTGAAAAAACATCCCCGCGGTACCCTTCTGCCCGTGACGACTACTAAATTTATCACCTATCACCGGAATACGAGTCTGGCGGACTCTGACCTTTACTGCCCTGTCTCCGTTTCGTTCCTGATACATAATAACCTTGTCGATAGTTCCCTTTACGTTGGACAACTTGGATTCATCTTCGATGCCATCTTCTCTTCTTGTTACCTTTCCAATGACACAATCACCGGGGTTTACCGATGTACCAGGACGGAGGAGTCCATCGTCTTCCAAATTATTATACTTTCCGACTTTACGCTTCTTGTTGGGTTTCTCGAAACTCGAGTGCTCTTTCCCACTTAGAGACTCCTTGACGGTCTTGTATGTATCTGCTCTTGCAAATCCCCGGTCCAACGCAGACTGATTGATAATTATACTATCCTCCTGATTGTAGGTGAATGGCATAATCGCTACAATTGCGTTAATTCCGGAAGGTAACTCGTGAACACCGTATTCGTCGGATAATTTTGTTCCGACCAGAGGCTTCTGTCCGTACCACATTATATTTGTGGTCGTGTCCATACGATTTTGAAAATTCGCTGCGTTTACACCCTGTGCTTGCTTCGCCATGGCACATTGATAAGTGTTACGAGTCCCAGGGTTTCTATCGCTGAAGGGTATAGTCGCCGCACACAAACCATTCATCATTGCGTTCGATATTTCACAATGGGTATGTTCACCGGTGATATCTTTGACGAAGAATGCAGTCAGACCGGTATCTTCCTCTTCACAGTCCAAATACTCGATTGCACCCCTTCTACATAATTCATTGAATGATAACCCTTGCAAACTCTCACATACGCATTTACCATCGGTGACTATCATCAACGGTCTGCATATTCTACCGGCAGTTGTAGAAATGTGGATATGGTTTCTCCAGGACTTGTAGGTTATCGACATATCTTTTGCATACTGTCCAGTGCGACGTAGTTTTCGAATTTTATCAACAAGATCAACATGACGTTTGGTACTGCCTTCATATATACCGTTGATAAATACCAGGGTATGTTTCAGGTTCTGAACGGTCACATGGATTAAGAACTGTTGAATTGCTTTTCTCAACACCGTAGGATCACGCTCGATAGAGATGTAGGACTGTACCGTCAGTTGGTTCTCTAAACCACATGGTGCGCCCTCCGGTGTTTCTGCCGGACAGTATCTACCATAGTGACTACCGTGTAAGTACCTCGGTTTTGGTAATTTCTGAGTCTTCTCTACTGCCGATGAGACACGGCGCAATTGAGACACCGTACTGATGTAAGTCAAACGTTGAAGTGCCTGTGCGACACCTTTACGTTGTTGACGATCTACGAAGGTTGTATTCCAGTTGCCCGTTGCCAGGGAGTATTGAAAACCGTCGGTGATTGTATTCGTCCGAGATACCTGTTTCAAGATCTTTTCATTTGTTATATTATTCTTCAGTTTCGGTAATGCCTTTTGGAAATATAATTTCATGTCGTTGCAGACTTTGATCATGAGATGAAGGAAGAGACCCGACATCAATGAACATGCGGTTTCTACGCGCTGGTTTGCCACAGAATCTCTGTCGGTAGGTTTAATCTTACCAGTCGCAACCGCCAGTAATTCTTGGACCATACTGATTAGAAACACCGGTTTGTGTTCCATTTTCATGTGAGGTACAAGGACATTTTCAAATGCATTTTGTAACCGTTCGTCCTCCGATAACCCGATGTTATAAACCTCTCGGATTCGTATTCTACGTTTTGCTTCTTCCACAGTTGGGGGTAAATTGCGAAAAGATGCTTCCAGTAATGCGTTTTCCTCAGTAGAGAACACCGAACGTATCTCGTTAACCTCAACCCCCATCGCCATCAGGATTACCATTAACGGTACTTCTTCGTGGAGACGTGGAAACGTACAGGAAATGCTTGTGTTCGCCTTGTATTTAATTGTGGTGACGTGAACTCGTTTATTTCGTTCAGATTTCACCGCGCATGCAGAGACGCCATTCTTAAGGTAGGTTATCATTCTACAGTTCATAGGGGTTTTTTGTCCCACCATCGATTTCTCTTGACCGTTAACGATCATATAACCGCCAGGGTCTTTGTCACACTCGCCCGCGGCTACTCTCTTTGATGGGTCGTTGAGATGACACAATTTTGAGTAGACCATTATAGGGATCCTTCCTAGATATACATCTTTTAACACTGTGTTTGTATTGTCGGATCTTGTAACATGGAAATCGACGTACAATGGACCGCCATAGGTTAAATTTCTAAGTCTACACTCCGTTGGCGTGAAGTCACTACCATCTGAACGACTATCGCCGTTCTTCTCGAGAATTGCTGGAGATTTTAATGTACCCCCGGTTATCTTAATCTCCACCCATCTATCCTTGTCGCTGGCGCGGACTGGTTTTAGTAACTTTATGATCTCTCCGATCCTGTTGTCAACGAAATCATCAAATGAATCGGTGAATTGGGAGGTCACCGAAACTGATTGTACGAACGATCGCACAATATTCTCTTGCCACGGGGTTGTCATTGTTTTTTTTTTAAAAAAATAATATTTATTTCCGGGGAAACTTGGAGATTTTTTCCTCGAGTGAACTCCGACCTAGTTAGTTATCCGACCTAGAAATAACCCGCCTGGTAACACGACATATATAGACACAACGACCCTGCTATTACATCATAATTGGGGTCTGATTTTTGAACCATCCAATAGCATATGCTGATGTGACATGTATTTCTAAATGAAGCTAATAGGTAGTACGCTATTCCGATATATTTTTAGGTTCATGGCAGAGCAGGGGTTATTATTTTTCGGTTTACAGGTAATAGGTAGAGTGGTGATAAAAATAGGGTGAAAAAACGATACACCCCCCCTGGGGAACCCCTTTTTTTTATTTTTTCATCGAATATAGAAAAAAAATAAAAAAAAATTAATTCCTGAGGGGGGTATACCTTTTTTCGTTAATACTAAATAATATATGTATTATTTATATGTATATTTTACATGTTAATGTTGTGTCATGTTGAGAAAACTAATGCTGTGAGAGGTTATTTTAAAAGTCCGCTGTGAACCCCTTATTTTCTTCAGCCTATTTCATGCTATTTTTCATATATTAAATAGCGTACAGCCTATTAGCTTCATTTTGAACTACTCGTCACAAGGAAGTATGCTGCTACCTGCTGCAACCCTTCATACTCAAAATATTTTATAAGTACAAAATTCTTATATACTAAGCAAAAAACCTGCCCCCGTCCATGCTAAAAAACACGTTTTTAGCTATCCTGTGAACATGGACCTAAAAGTGTACCCCCTTGATAGGCAATTTTAGGCTTGTAGTCTTAGAGTACGAAGTCCCTTGATATTGCATGTAGACGAAAAAATAGCATGGACAAAGCATTAAACTAGGTTGTCTAGGTCGGGGTGTTTTAGGAAAAATCTTCGTACAGCTATGGGAGTATATAAACTAAAAATAAAATAAATAAAAATGAGCACGAATTCACTTCTTTTAGGCGAAGGAGCATATGCAAAGGTGTATATTAAAAAAGACAGTGCGTTAAAGATCTCCGAAATCAAGTCTTTGGATGATCTATCGGCGGTAGTTCGTGAATTATACGTCCTGAATTTGAACCTTCCAGGTTGTGTTCCCTACAAATCGTGTTATTACAAATGGAAGTATTTTCACCTGGTACTTGAACGTGCGAACAACAGTCTGGGGCAATTGTTGAAGCGTACGGTAATAACGGAGCCTAGGGTACTAAACCTAACGAAACAACTGTTGCACCACGTCCATGTTCTGCACCAGAACGATATTATTCACCGGGATTTGAAACCGGACAATATACTTTTAAAAGGCGACACACTGTGGTTGTGTGATTTTGGGTTGAGTCGGCGGTTTATAAATGAGTACGGGGAGGGCACGGGGTATATGGTAACTCGGTGGTACCGTGCACCAGAGATATGGAGAGAAGAAGGTTACGACAAACCGGCAGATATGTGGAGCGTCGGCTGTATTCTCCACCGTATGTTGTACCGTACAGTCCCTGGTAAGACTTTGGAAGAGTTGGAAGAGAATATCCCCAAACTAACCGGTGATTCTGATCTAAAAACTCTAATGAAAGGGTTGTTAAACATGGATGCCTCGAAGCGTTGGACCGCGCCTCGTGCGTTAGCGTTTCTAGGAGAAACACCGCGTACTGTATCTCCGTTTATCATGGAAGACACATACAGCGTACGTTCTACTCTTAGGGAAATTTGGTTTCGTAAGTTTTATTCAAAGTTTCCTAAAGAAGAGCGCGTATTGTCTCATGGATTAATGATTTTCGACTCTATAGATCAAAGTCCTGAAAACATGTGTTTTTCCATGTTAGTAGCATGCATGTTATTCAAAACCCGTCCAAGTTCAATCTTGAAATACTCGGTGAAACTATTAAAAGACATCAAAACAAAAGATTTACTTGCGAATGTTTCGTCCTTTGTTGCATTCAATTGTACTACCTATTCTCGAATGAGCGACTGGGAACAATTCGACGGTGATTTTGATAGTTATGTTATGTTAAAGATGAACACAAAGAAACGTAAGTTAAAGTGATAAAATATTTAGTATATATTGCATATTAAGTCTGTTTTTCCGTTTGAGTTTGGTGGCTCTGGATAGGTTGGAGGCTAACATAAGGTCATTGAGGTCTTTTTCTACCGTCGTTCTGGCATTTTCTATTCGTTCTTCTATTGTGTTTTCTGTCACCATGGTGTAAACCTTTATTGAATTCTCCTGTCCAATTCTTCGAACTCGTCCTATCGCCTGTGTTTTTACCGCAGATTCTAAACCCGGCTCTAAAAATATAATTGCGTTTGCCTCGGTTAAATTGATCCCTATGTCTGCTACTTTAGTAGACAACAATATAACGTTTGTTTTTCCTGATTTAAAATCTTCTATGTTTCTAGCTCTTTTTCTTCGGGTACACTTGCCAGAGATGATGGACGCTGAATCTATATTCTTGTAAAAATGATTCAATACCGAGTTGTACTGAGAGAATATAACTACCCGCTTTTCCATCTCTATGATATTTTTGACTTTTATTAATTTGTCCGAGGAGTTGGTGCGTTTCATAATTTCACTAAGACGTTCTGGCAGTTTGATCCTTCTCCCCAGGTTATCGTACATGTACAGAAACCCGTCTTTCTTTGTGGTTTCGTGTTTGGTGGTTATTTCTTTGAAGGAATTGGAGTTGAGGGATTTCCTACACTGGGGGCAGTTATTTTTAAACTCTAGTGATTTTTTGATACAGTCGTGGCAAAATAGATGCAGGCAATCCGTTATAGTCGGTCGAACCATAGTCTCGAGGCAGAGGCAACATGTCGTCTCTTCTATCTTATCGAGTGTTTTTAACACCTCGGTTGCAAACCCCGATTGTTTGGAAAGTTCCTGGCATAGGTCATCCATGTTGGTGATTGCAAAATCAGTTGTATCACATCGTTCTCCCCAAACGTGCAGGGGTAATATAGTTGGGTCGGTTGCAGAAACCCCCAACATATTGACGAGTGACATAACCTGCTGGTATCTGTACCCAATTTTCTCTAATAAGATCGATACCCTCTGTCTGACCATTTGAAACAAGAGTTCATAGAGATCGTGATTCGTATTGGTACACCGAACGATATGGAAGGTCGGACCAGGAATGTTCAAATGATCTATGCGTGGGTTGATAATAATAGACGCGATTTGTGCGATTAACCACTTTGTATGGTCATTTTCTTGACACATTAAATGAGGGAAAAAATTGGTCCTGGCACTATCAAATGGAAAAACGTTCAACATGGCTAATTGTGGGTGCAAGTTATGAAACGAGGATTCTCTGTACGGTGTGGCTGAAATACACCATCTGTAGGTGGTATGAATATACGAACAGGCGCGTATCTTTTTGGATCGAAATTCTTTTGGTTGATGCGATTCATCAAATACAACTCGATCAAATGAATCAAAGATAGGGTGATTTAAATCTGTAAATTTCGAGGTGACCGTTCCATAAGTTGTAAACACAATGTCTTTGTCTTGGTACGTACATTTCCTACCGTGAATTTCGCCAATTTTGAGATCGGTAAACCGTTCCGTTTCTTTTACCCACTGGTCCATTAATGTTAATGGCACCACTACCAACGTCCTACTAATGTTGTACAATTCAATTCCTTGTTTTATTAATGCCAACATACATATTGTTTTCCCCGTACCTGGAGGCAAGGCTAGAATCCCTCCTTTAACGTCATACCCATTCTGTTTACACGATAGTGCGTTAAATCTGTACCCCTTTTTGGTGTTTAAAATTAATAAATCCGATAGATTTTCATGAATTTCACGGTGTCTCATCTCTGCAACTACGCGCTCTTGGAATGGTTTCAGGGGTAATTTTAATATTACTTTGTCGTGTATAGGTTTCAAACAAAACTTCAGGGCTCTGGTTTCAACCCACGTTCTCGACACTGGACGATTGGAGAGGAACCACAACACTTTTGCTACGTAATTGAATAGAAAAACATCACTCTTTCCTGAAAACCGACTTCTGGAATTAATGGAAGCCAAGACTTCGACTTTTAAAACTTTGTCTTCCTTTTTAATTCTTGTTTTGAGTAAAGGCTTGGATCTTAGTTTTGCTTTAAATCGTTCTGCTCTATACGATTCGTGTTCCGACAGTGATATTTGTGTCAAATATTGAATTACCTCCGGCGATGCATTATTTTCACAACACGTTCGAATTAAACTGTCGATCGGTGAAAAATCCCTTCGAAAGTATGGTTTGGATTTCCAATAGGTCGAGTAATGTTCCAACCAAAGGCAAATGGTATATATATCCCAGGCTGTGTCAACTCTAGACGCATAGTGATTCTTGCCAGAGTTACAAACGTGAAACCACAGTGATTTAACGATGCATTCTTCGTCCAACAAATCAATATTGTGTACAGGAATGTCAAAAAAGTCGATACTCAATTCACCGATAACATTATATTCATTGTTGAATTGATCCTGATCTACATATGCCACATTAAACTGATCACGGTCCAACCATCTATATGAATCGCCGGACCACGACTGCTTGCCAACTAAATATTTATTTGACATGGGTTCGTAGTCCAGTACGTAGAATGATTGTGTCGAAGATTCGTTGTTTACGGTGACCCTGGCATCCAACAAATTAGAGGACATTGATTCAATCAGTACGGGAAAATGTTCGTCTGGAGCACGAATAATTTCAATACACGGTGAATAAATAGATACTTCCAAATTTATTCCAACTCCCTTTGGCTGTATGATTACATTATCTCCAAGACGCTCCAGGACCATGCACTGCATCAATGTAAATGCGTCGGAATCATAAAACACCCTATCACCCTTTTTTAACGCCATTCGTCTGACATTTACACCGGTGAATTTACACTCTGAAGTTTCTACATTCATTCGGTTGTAATAATATGGACGAAACCTACGCTTAATAACGATACGTTTCGATTTCTTTTTCGTATCACGTTCAACTCTAAATTCTTCTCTTCGGTACAATACAAGTGTGTTGGCTTTCCACATATAACATAATAATCAAAGATATATATACACACATTTTTAAAATTTTAAATTAGACCCTCCCTTTGGACGTAAAAGCGTCGCTGCTTCGTGTTCCTCGATTGTTTTCTCCTTAAAGTCCTCTCCTTCGTTCTCTACAAAGTTTACAGTTATTCCATTCTCGTCAACTCGCATAACTTCGGCATCTTTCCACACACCATTACGATTAATTTGTATGTTATCACCGACACTATACTCCACGGAATATATAATCCCTGGGATATTGAACTTGGTACACACACTCTCTATGTCCAATATTCTCTGTCCAGAATCGATGGATCGCGTCCACTCAAATGGAGCTTTACTGTTGGTTATAAATACCACTCCGTTTGTAGTCTCCCAATCGACCATGTAATACCCGTCTCCGACTTTGACAACAATTCCAGTGTACGATTTACCGTTGTAATCTTCACCCTCTGTACCTTTCTTATATGCATTCAGTGGGAATTCAACAATAACATATGTGCCTAATGAGTAGGGTTGATTTCGTATGGATGGAGCTCTAGGCGGATAGAGCTCTGTCTTGTATCGTATCTGATTGAATCGCAACCCCTGCATGTACGGTTGAAGTCGCCTACGTAGCCTTGTAACATTTTGATTGATATATCCTTTATCAACAAAAACACACAATAAAGACAAACGAACAACTAACACCATGGCGTACAAAGGTATTTGAAACATTTCGGATGCACCCGGTGTATTCTCTTGCGCATTCTTCCATAGGTTGGTTCGTAAGATGCCTTTTACCAACGTTTCTACAGCTAGAGGTCTAGGTATATTCCACGCATATATTATAGAAGCTGGTTCTATTTTGGTAACTGCACTAGCCAATTCCAAATCCCTACGTTTCAATGAATTTGTTTTACCAATCTTGTACACTCCATCGACAGATGTCACCCGTGCTATGTAGATGTACTCGTACCATTCACGAATAATCTTAGAGGAATCGGCGACAAACCCTTTCATCATATCCGACGATAGTAAATCCTGTACCGTCAAATCCTCCATTATTAATGATCGGGTTTAGAATTTATAGTGTTTTCTCTCAACTTTTGCATTTGTTTCCGCAATCGCGCATCCCCGGCTTGGGCTCTCTTTGACTTTCTCAAGTCTTTAATTTTATTCAATCCTCCTGGTTGAGATAACTCTGTGATCTGTAACCTGGCACTAGACGGTGGTGGAGGCGGAGGTCGAAAATTCAGGGTTTTGGCAACCGAAGGTGCATTTGCCCAGGAGTTTCTATTTTGAATGATGCGCTTCGCTTCTCTATCTACAGGAGGTAAGGGAGACTCGGGGATCACCGTTTCCTTGGGTTCTTTGCATTTTATGAGTTTGACTCCCCCCGCAATCACAAAGGTAACGAACAACGCTAAACCTACCCATAGCCCGGTATAATCTGGGGGTTCAACCTTTTTAGTGCTATATAAATCATTGGTGACATTGTATAATGATTCAGGATCTGTTTTGTTCGCTGTTAGTGATTCATTGCCTGGTGTGGTCGATGACGAATTTTGACCTCGTAAGTTTGGATGAAGAGTTGATGTATTTGATAGGTATTCTGGTACTTGGGTGGTTACATTTGTTTTTGAACCGACCGTGGTTGATTCCCTTGATACTTCCTTTGTACCTGATGGTATGGGCGTGGTGGTACCATACTTCAAAACTTCAATGGGTCCTTTACTTTCTAGGCTAGACAGTGATATAGCCCTACTGTGGTTTGCAACAATTAAGGAGTTTCCACATGCTAGGAGGTATATGTTCAGAGTACCTAATAGTACGGTACACATTTTATAAATATTCGGCAGCATATATATACCTAGAAATAGTTTAATTCTAGGTCGAAACTAGGTTCTAGGTCGTGTGGAGCTACTCTACTCGCCCTAGTCTTCCAAATATTATATTATTTTAATTAAAATAAAAAGAAGTATATAAATAAACAAAAACTTAACAAAATGAAGCGCACATTCGAACAAAAACGTGAACAAGTATTAAAAAGGTTAAAGGTTACACCGGAGAAACCGAAAGGGACTCAATTGGCGTTGTCTCCGAGGGAAGAAACCCCGAAACCGTCATTTACGGTGGTCAACGAGTACGACAAGGTTAACCTCGATGTGTCCATCTACCAAAAACGTGGTGGTTCACGTGAACGTATACCTAAGGTACACAAAAAAGATGATAATAAACAATATAATGTAACGGTGACCCTCCCCCCGTTTCGCGCGCACTGGTCGTACTTGACTGGCAACGGTAACCATAATAAAGGCACGTACGGTCCCAAAGACATTAGTCGGGCAAGGTACACCTTTACCGGTTACCCCGGCGTCCCAGACGCGGTAAAAAATGTATTCCCTAACCTTGAACAGGAGCAGGAGAAAGCACTGAAATGGATCGGTGATATGTGCGACAAATGCATGGGCGTTGCATACCACGACGAAGACACGTGGAAAGACGCAACCGCAAAGTACGACGACGACCAAACGTTCATCGAGAATGCGAAACATTCGTGTTTAAAGATGAAGAACATCGATGGTTCCGAAGTCCCCGCACTGTGTATGACCCGACGTCTCGAAGGTTTTGGCGGTGCAGACAACTCCCTGGTGTTCTGGAGGATCAATGAAGAAGGAGAGTACGTCCAGATTGAACCCAAGTATATCACCAATGGGTCCCTTCTCTCCATGCAACTGGTATTCCGCGCATTCCGCACCCCTGGCGGAGACTACGGTATGGCAGCAGACCTCGAGAAACATGTCGTCGTGGTCTACATGCAGAAAGGTGAGAAGAAAGAAGAGGTGAAAACCTCAGCGTACCCGTACGTTCCATTTGATATCTAAATATAAAATATTACTTTTTATTTTCTAAAGCCTCGACTCTACTTTTTAATGCATTGTGCATCCGTGCCATACCATCCAAGTCAGCTTTGATGCCTCTTATGTCAATTTGAATACCTTGTATTCTTTCTCTATGTTTATCCACGACTTCATCAATTTTGTCTATGTCATCACGTATAATACTTTGTAGCTTTTTTTCTAATTTGGCAATTCTATCACCGGAATAATCTGTTCTCGATACACGACTCATTTAATAATTCTTTTGGTATATAATATACACGATATATTTTGTTTTTTAAGACTATAATTATTATGATTACTTAACTAAATGTACCTATCTAATGTTCCCGATGGTAAGGAGATAGAGCGCCGATCGTTCGGCAATGTAGAGAATTTCGTTAATAATTTTAAAGCTGAAGTAGACGATATGTTCTCGGCTCGAGAAAAATCGTTCATGGAGCCGAAATGGATCAAATGTCGAGACCAATGTCAATCGTTTGTGAAGGATTACGTAACAAAAGAGATGAAATCCACAGCTTACATGCTCCGGTGTTTGGAATTGTCTTTGATCAATGCAAAGCTAGATATCACCTGTTCTGACCTTCGCAACGTAACTGGTATATGGGAAGAAGATAAGAGTCTGTTTCGCGTCAACAATTTTGAGCAAGACAGTGGGCGATTAATTATGGGGTTTGGACCTAGCGCGTCGGGTAAAACGTACTGGGCAAAAAACATTATCGGTATGTTGGGTGAGATCGAGCCCGGGTTTCCTAAGGTGTTTCTATCCATTGATGGTGGAATATACAGAGAAGCTTCGGTTATCTATCAAACCCTCATTAAAACTGTTATCGAGAAGAACATAGGTGGACTGTCTAATTTGGTAGCCGCTGGATTCTCCTTCGGTTCCTCTATCTTCTCCGCGGGTAAAATCAAACGCGCGATCCACGACTTTATGAAATCTCAACGACCTCCCAACCTGTATGTTCCAGAGACACTAGGGAGCTGCAAGGGGACTTTGTTGTGTACGGGTAAGTACAATAAATACGTAAAGATGACCAAAGATGATAAATGGACGGGACTGTGTATCTGGCAACACGTAGAGGATACCCTATGTGTATTCGGACCAGAGTACAAATGTATAGGATGTAAAGAGAGTGGAAAACAACGAGAACGTAGAGAAGGGAAGAAGTATAGTGCCGACGCATGGAAGAATTCATTTAGTAACGGTATTTCTAGTGCGAAGCGGGCGAAGAAATGGTTCATTATTCACAACACCGGCGGTAGGACCTATAAGATCGGTGATAGAGTGTTACCATGTATCAATCTTATCGAGTCGAACGTGGAGATATCAAAGGCTGTACAAGTTCGATACAATTGTGAAGTATATAAAGAAATAAAAGTTAAAGTGTAATGTATCATATATACCAGCTTGTATTTCAACTCGTACTCTCCACGTGTCTGTATGGCGTTTATTGCTTTATTAGGAGGAATAGAAGCCCACGTAACTCGGGTACCCACGTAGCCATTCTACTATTCTTTGTCAATCTCCCATATTTGATTTACAATATGTTTAATCCGGTATATGACGGTCCAGCATTTACACATCTTTCTGATAATAGATCGCCAATACAAGGAGACAGTGTTAGGAACTGGGGAGATACTATAAGATGTAAACCAAAGGTTATTCTAGAACCAACTTCAGCAGAAGAAATACAAGAAATTGTTCGCAATAATGATAAGATTCGTGTTGTCGGAGGTGGTCATTCTTTCTCTCCATTGATTTGCACTGAATATACTATGTTATCATTGTCAAAGATGGACAAAATTTTAAATTTGACAGATACAACTGTAACCTGCCAAGCAGGGTCTTCGTTAAAGTCTTTAATAACCCGGTTACTAGAGACTAACAAGATTATACATGGTTTTGGTAGTATACAGGATCAATCTCTCGCTGGTGCATTTTCAACTAGTCATCATGGTCTTACATTCCATTCATTCGCCGAAGATGTAGTGTCTATAACAGCTGTGTTGTCTAATGGGACGATAATTGATACCAACGACTTGTATTATTGGAGGTCACACCTGGGATTATTAGGAATTATCACATCCATGACTATTAATACATACCCAAATTCAAAGGTGAAAATAAAAAAGAATAAAATCACTATTGACGACGCGATCAATTTATTACCGGGTGCTGATGCAGGAATTATTGAAACAAACTATAACCAACGCGATCAGGGGTTGCTAAAATATATTACAATAGTCGGTGACGCTACCAACGAAAAGTATCCAATTAAAACCGACGATTTCATATCGGCTATATGGGATAGCATCATTATACCCGCCGTAGTTTTGTTTCCCTCCTTGAGTAAATTTCCGTTATTGGATCTTGCAGACGTACAGGACGCCGAAAAACCAATGGTAGAAGCATGGAGTAAGTTTCCAGAGTATGGGATGATGTACAGCGCATATGCGATACCATTTAAAAATTGTAGCAAGTTTATATCGTCAATTGACGGTGAAAAACACGATATAAGTACAATTTTGATACGATATGTTCATGGTCAGGAAAACACAACATGTTTAACATTTGCAAGAAAAGAAGCATGCGTAGTAGATATTTATGATCTCCAGAGTCAGGATACACTTAATGAGTTTCACGTTTCTATTGAAACTTTGGTGAACAAATTTGGAGGAACTTCACATTGGGGTAAATATTACGTAGGTGATATAAAAAAACAAGTGGAACATATACCGTGTTATGAATCTTTTAAAGTATACCGTGAAACGCTAGATCCCGAACAGAAATTCGTAAATGATTACACCAGGGAAATATTAAATTTAACGAATGCAAAGCGTTATAAAGATAATAAATATCAAACCAAACGAATGGGGTTTGCCGGTGTTGTTATCACATCATTTATTGTTGTTGTAAGTTTTCTCGTACTAGGTTGTGTTAATCAGAATGATTATGAACTCTTGGGGCAAACGTAAGGGGCTTCAGGATACACTAGAAGGTACGCGCTTACCAAGATGTCGCACCCTAAATGACTCACCTCACAACATTTGTGCTCCCCAAGATATTTAAATAAAATGTCTCTATCACATTTCACCAAATCAAGGCGGTGTTCAGGGCGTATCGATTGATTAGATGTGGGACATCCGGATACAACCGGGGGATTGGGATACGGATTCATGGGATCTGCCGAGGCACAAACAAACAAAATTAAAATAATAAAAAGTTTAATCATTTATAGAATTGTACTCTGTATTTATACGGAAATTATATGTATGGCGTATCCCTCCTCCTCTAACTTCTTCAAGTAATCCTGAAGTTTGCTGGCTGGGAAACCATTGCGCGCAACATACCCGTAGGTATAGGGGGCTCCAAATATTTTATGGAGGGTGTCCGCATCCTGGTGGTACGCTTCGTAGAACATGCCGACATGAACCAGAGTGATAGGGCATACACTAGTGGTGTATCCAAGACCCGGTTTTGATTCCAACCATTTGTTTTTTAATTCGCTGGTACCCGCCCAATCTCTGTAATCACATTTATAGTTGTGCATGTGGTTGCCAATCACCGCCTTTGCCTTTGCCCAACGTTTGTAGGATTTGTAACACGCGGTACCGAACGAAGACTCGTGGTAACTGGACACATTCTCCAGGGCGGATTTAATCTCTGGGTCGTTTAATAGATGACGTTTATAATCTTCGAGTTGTGCATCGGACCACCGGTGAAGTCTTGCATCGCATGTTTCCATTTCATGGGTTATCGCTTCGTTTAAAGACATATTTATTTAAAAAATATAATATTTAAATATTATACTTCTGAACGCTTTTGAGTTTTAGGTTCTGTAAACCAACCTAGCTCGACCTAGAATTTGTCCGCACCGTAAGATTTTTTCTATTATATAAATTATCTACCGCTGCGGACAAATGATAACAGTGACAAAGGCTGCACTACCTCAATTAAGGAGAATACTGGGGAATAATCAATATATTCTTTTTGGTGCAAAGGGGGGCGGGTGTAACGGTTTTGAATATACCCTAACTCCTAAAAATACTCGCAACGTACAAGATCATCATATAGAAGATATAGGAGTACCAATTGCCGTATGTGGTAAATCTGGATTTTTAGTAGTAGGGACTGAAATAGATTGGAGTGAAGATATAATGGGTAAACGTTTTATATTTATAAACCCGTCTTCTACAGGATCATGTGGTTGTGGTGCTACATTTTCATTCGATGTGGCTTGAGGATATTGACTTCATCCTGAGTGTACGGCGGGCACAGGTCGGTGATTAGACCGTAATCTTCTAGGGATTCCATGTACCTATGTGCAACTTTGTACGAGTCTCCGTAGGAATCAGAGGACTTTGAAGTAATGGACTTTTTGTGGGTGCAATTATCGACCAAATTATTGGACCATGCTTCGAGTAAATTCCTCCAGTTGGACCAATATAAACTGGGGTACATCGGTGGTGTTTGACCGCTCTTGATTTGCATAACGGCTCGTTTCTGCAATCTCTCTTCCAGATCGGTGAAAAGAGGCTCCTTACTGTAAGTCGTACGCCATCCCAGGAATAGACGATGCATGTCTCCTTTGCGAGACGTTGGTAAGACCTCGTGCGCCATTCGTTCGTAAAAGATAAATATATGTCCAGGGGGTATCTCAATTTTCTTTTTTAACTGGTTGTACCGCGCATGTTCCGTCTTGGGTATTTTCGCAAACCCGGTGTTTTGATTCCCAACTTCAAGGTGTGTTCCAGGACATCCAGAGAAATATTGCGAAGTCTGGTCCAGGTTAACCCATCCTCCGTAAATGGTATCGCCTTCTAGGGCGTTTGGACTTTCGTCTCGGTGCCACGCTTCTCTGCTAGGCTTTTTAGGCGCCCGGCGGAACATCATGCGATCGATAATCTGTTCGAAGAATAGGTCTTTGTCTTGCAATAATTCTATTTCGAACACCGACTTTAATACGTGAGTATGGGCTACTTGACGTATCCTACGAACAAAGGTGTTGTGGAAACTAGAGGGGTTTCCGAGGGCTGCAAACCCACCGCCTACGAAGTGCTCTCCAACCTCTACCATGTTACGAGGGTCTTTAAATTCTGGCATTCGTGCCAAAGTTTCACGGAAATCATCGGTATATTCACCGCCCTTCCTGAGAAATGGAATGACGACGTAACCGTGGGTTTTTAGATGCGTTATATTATTCATTTGGCGAAAATTCATTTTTGTTTTTAATTAAAAATATAATAATATAAGTTCTCTAGGAATTTTTCGGAGTACATCTAGGTCGAACTAGGTCGAACTAGGTCGTAGTAGTATATATAGGTCGGATTATATTATAATACTATGGAATGGACACGCTGGGACTATGTTATGGTAATATTAGTAATTCTGAGTGCTGTTGGAGCTTTCTTCCTTGCCTTTTCTTTATTCCTTATCTAGAGGTATATAAGACACCATGTACATAGTAATGAACGCGAATATTGTATCATTAATAGTCTTATGGGTCGCCGCACCATATTGTAAGAAGCGTGCAAGTATTTCCATGTCATCTCAACAGATTTTGGCTTACCAATCTTTAATTGTTCTTCTATTAAACATAGCCAGAGCACACCGTAGTGGGGAATTGACAAAGGTGTCGTTTAATCGATGGTTTTTTGTTTGTGCGTTAATTTCATTTTCATCTTCAATGGTGTATCTGCACCTTTGCAAAACAATGAAACCTGGAGATTTTATTCCAATTGTTCAACCAGCTGTTATTACTATAATAAAATTATGTGATATCTATGCTAGCGGCAGTGTACAATCGAGTGAATTACTGGGTGTAGCTTTAATCGTGTGTGGAATGGTAATTTTAGGTCGAACTAGGTCGGCGAGCTAGCCCCGACAATTTAGAGTGTGCGATAGTATAAATGTTATTATTATTTAAAATAAAAAATGGAAAACACCGAATCTAATCTAAACCCTCGTCTAATTTACTGGGAAGAGTTTGCGTTGTCTCTTCAAGAATACTTCCAAGCGTGGGACCGTTGGAAGTCGAATCCGAACAATCCTGTGACTGATCGGATTTGAGACTGAGTTTATCCAATCCCAGGGTTTCCTCGTCACAGAACTGTGCAAAATCTTTTTTTACTTCGAGACAGAACTGCAACATTTCGTCCCAATGTTTGTCCAAGTCTGTCTTCTCGATGGGGGTAATCTTACAGGTTAGTATAGTTCCTGTTTTGGGTTGATAACCAAATTCACAGAGATGTTTGTCTAAGAGATATATGGTATCCTTGTCCATTAGGACCTGTTCCGATTCCGCGTTGAACAGTTTCCAATCGTCGGGATCTAGGAGTGCAGGATGTTGGTAGAACACCGAAAACACCTTCAACGTATGGTTATCTTCGGTTTTAACGCGCGTTCGGGTACATCTGTTGGTTAATAAAAAGTTCTCCATATAGAAATAAATATATCTTCTTATATAGTGTATTATACAATATGAGTTTTACACATTGCCGGTGAGTTATCCTCTATATCGATAACATGCCCTTCCATCGTTTTTATGGTGGAAGATACTATAACGGTCTGTGAATCTAAATTATTCAATCCTATGGCTACGTTACCGTTAGAGGTGTATGCTAGACCCTTGGATTGGTTGTATATAACGTGCAACTCACACCCCTGTGTTTCTGGTGGTATGATCATTTCTCCCCGGTTGTGATCCCTAGATTTTTTATCTTTGATTGAGGTTTCTAATATCAGTGCCGATTTGCAGGAGATTTCACACTCGATGGTTTCATTTACGGGTAAATTGATCTTAACATACTGCATGGAAGAGCCGTGCATAACATTCGTAACACTGTGTACGAACCAAGACGTGTAAGAGACATGATCCACGTTGTTTCGCGGTGTTTCATAGATATGTTGAGATTTATGTCGTATTCTAAAGGAAGAGTTTTGATCCGCGGAAACAGAGATTTCGAGAAATTTATTGGTAGTATTGCTAATATTAAAATGTGTTGAATTAGACAAAACGCTCATTTATATCTTGTATTCTTATATTTATAGTTTATTTCGAAAGATCGTATGCGAGTTTAAGATCTTTCGATTGCACGGTCTCTCTGCCACTGTGAATGGCAACGGTGTTTGCATTTTGAAACAATTCGACGAGGAATGCTTCAGCGCCAACGTGTAGGGCTTTGTGCGCATCGGATTTGAAACGAATATCAGTTCGAAAATCTTGTGAAATTTCTTGTGTCAACCTAGAGAAGGGGGCGACCGGAATAATGGTTTCCGTCCTCTTTTGTTCCCGTCTAATTTCACGGATGGCGTTGGTTGATGCTTTGCGTTTACGTTTTTGTTGATTTGCGATGGTACTCATAATATTTCAAAGAAAAAAGAAGATATATATACTCTATTTTTATTTTTTGTTTGGATTCTTAAATTTTCAAGTTTTTCCATGCTTCCAGCGTCTGGGTTAACGCTGGTGTGCTATCCTCACCCGAGTGTTTGCCTATAAAGTTAATCTTGAGTTTTTCAAGTGTCGTCATCAATTCGGTGTAATAATTCCTCTGTCTGAAATCAGCCTTGTATTTCAAATCGAGTAAAAAACTTCTCAGAGCAATTATGATAGACTTCCACACCGTGTCGTCACTAAGATCCAATTCCAGTAGCACCGCTTCTGGGTAGGAGTATGGATTCGGTGGTTCCGGTGATATAGCTCCATCCTTTAAATCAAACTCCCAGGCTCTCCAATCCGCGGGATTTTTTCTTCGGATAGAGGTAGTCAGTGTTCGTAATATATGCAAATAACCTACACGGAATTGATCGTAGTCCATCCATTCGTAAAATCCATCGAGGTACACATTCAGGTTGTTGTCTTTGACCTGATCCCAAACAATGTGTATTCTTTCCTTGTCTTCGTCATGTTCAACTATAGTACCCACTTTAAAAGATGATCCGAATGGTAAGGTTTGCATGATGGTTTTAATTGCCACGTCATTGAATCCCCATCCATCCAATTTCTCCGATGTTGTCAATTGCATTAAATAATACCCTCGCTTTACATACTGTTCGTCGTACTCTAGTTTATCATCGGTACGTTTGCTCTTTGGGGGAGGCAACGAAGCTACTGCTTTACAATACCTCCACCATCGCTCTTCGTAGGACGCATCCAATTTCTTGAGTTTATCCACCACACGGTACAATATAGTCGTCATGTTTGTGTCTACATCTACCCATGGCTTGTACACTCTAACGTCTGTGTCCAATTCGGTTATGTTATTCACCTGATTGCATAGGTGACGTACGAAATTCTGCCACCCGGATGGATTATAATATTGAAAAAAGTAACCTTTGCGTTTACCATGTACTAGCATTTCCAAAAACATCTGGAGTCTGTAGTGTACAGGTATCGTAAATATCTCTTCTCCATCACCGGTGCCAATAGGCGAGTCCTTTGCTTTGTATAGATTTCCCCATGGACATTTCACCTCAATAATATGGTCTTCACCATAATAACCATCTGGTCGCGACGATATTGTATAAGGAAACAACGCCGGGATGTCTATAATCTCAAACGACTCTGGTTTATCGTTTCGGATATTGCTATACTTGAAAAATATTCTCTCTCCCATATTATACTCACGTTTCAACCCACGAAACAGTAGGTCTTTGCTGACATATCCCATTTTACCGGACTTCCACGTTTTTTTATCAACGATACTCCATTGAATTTTATAGTTGGCGTTCACTTTCTTAATTATAATACCTTTGTCATCCATGTATAGTTTACTTTCTACACCGGCTCTAGCCTCGTACGATTGCATGTCAAGATTATTGATTTTTACGTACTCCTGCTCGTATATGTTGAATGCGGATGCCGCCTGAAACTGCTCGGTGAGTTTATTAACATCCAACTCAAAGTTCTCGAATAAGTATTCCAATGCTTTGTCTTCGAATAAATTACCGTGGCAGAAGTATATTGCCTTTGTTCTGCCTCCAAAAAGCGGAGAAAATTTTGGATTGGTAGTATACTCTTTCCAGTATTTTCTAAAGACCATCGGTGTTTTATTGACAAAAGCTGCCAGGGTAGAAGCATGCATGATTTTCCTATCCTTGAGAGAAGCTACAAATGCATTTGACATTTAAAGGTATAAATTTTATATTTATAATTTTAATTTACTAACTACGGGGGTAATGCTATAAATTTCCTGGAACACCGTCCATGCGTTTTTCACCAGGTCTTTTTTTAATTTACCCAGTGCCATCAATGGATCGCCGTATTCTTGCATTTGTACTTCAGCGTCACATACTTCTCCAGCTTTGAGAAATGCCAGGTTTGTTGGGTCTCCTCGATGGTTGTTTGTATCTTTAAACACAAACATGGGTTCCTTGTTTATTTCCACAAATCCAACACATGCAATACAATGCCAATCGCCTGATTTGTCACACGCTGTAGAACGTATTTTGAATTTGTTGTATACGTCCGCACAACTAAGAGAAACTACACATACACCTTTCTGTAAGGCTCGAATAAGATCGTTTGCGTTTCCGTACGATTTATCACCCTTGAAATCTTTGCCGTAGTCCATGTCTTTGAACAGACGCTTGTAATATCCAAGGGTATTTTCCAAATGGTCGCCTTGGGATTTTCCTCTATCCAAACAAAATTGATGCCGTGCCTTTCGCTCTTCGTCTGTCCATGGTTTTCTTCTCGCAACTTCCAACGCCGTGACGACGCTGTACAGTGCACAGTATGGATTCCTGCCTTGATTATGTAATTTCAATAGCTCTGGGTTTACTTTCTTTGCGTGTTTGACATAATCCGGACGGTTTTTAAACACCGATCGAGTCCCCAGGTAATTCTTATAATATTCTTTCCCTAGCAATACCTCAGCCTCGGCTTTTTTCTTCTCAATACCACGTATACGTCTAGAGCGTCTCATTTAAAATACTATACTATTCTATTTATAATTATTTTTTCTTCATCGGCGGGTGATCATAATCCACAGACTTTCCCTGTGCAAATTGTCTGTTATCGTCTTGTTGTTTGTATTTATGTGCTAGGGAATCGACAAAAGATTTCATCTTCTTTTCCGATGAAGTTTTGGGTTCCCATTGGTTGTATTGGTTTACACAGTCGTGGGTTTGCTGAACGAATTCACTGTCCATCGGTGCATGCGTAAAGGCTTCACCCTCCTCGTCCGGCACGATAAAATCACGCAAAGAATCGTCCGATTCCATTCCTTCGTCCTCGTCGTATTCGCCGGTTGGCATCAATTGGTCGGCGGGTATACTGTCTTCTTCGTCTATTTTGACAAATGAATCCGGGCACAGGGGTTTAAATCCCAAGGTTTTGTACGATGTCAGGGGGTTGGTCTTGTCTAGAGGTATGTGTTCCAACACACTATTCTGAGATACGACCTGCCAATCCTCGTCGTACTCCCAAACCCAACGATTTTCTTTGGTCCTATTGATGTAAAAGACTTCCAATTGGTCGTCTTCGTCGATACCTACTAATTCGGCGTACCATTCGCCAGTTTCGCCTTGTATTTTTAATAAATCTCCTTCGTTCATTTTATTGAAATTTTTTATCATATATATACTCGATATTTTAATTGTAAAATGGAGAAAATGAAGGAATTATACGATTGGCAGACTACCTGGGACCGTTATGTGAAACGAACTACAACAGAAGAACCCAAACAAGAAACATCCGACAATGTAGAAAGGAGGAAAGTGAAGGTCCCTCGTAAGAAAAGGTAATTTACAGTATATAATATGTGCGTTGTATTTATAAAATGGATTTTAGACCGGTCGATACTTTAAAAACTATTAGTACACGGAACTTAATACGATCCTACGCTCTAACAAATTTATTTTTGGTTCTAATATATTCCAGTATTGAGCCTTACTTTAGCGGTGCGAATGTCTCCTGGATTCACCAATTGCATTTGGTTCTCCAGCCGTTGGCAATTTTTGCGTCTATAGCTGACAGTAGTATACTTACAGGGGTGACCTTGATATTTTCGTTTTCGGCTATTGTATTCGACGGTGTAGTCCTGTGGCTTAATTTTATAGCCGTTAGCAGATGCATCGCGGAACCTTCGGCGACTTGTTTTGAAATGATATTTGAAAAGGTTGTCTGGGGTCTCTTGGCGTTCGTACATATATTTTCTGACACAATGTTATCCCTACGATTGATATCATTAAGGACATATTTGGTCAATAAGGACGTTAACGAGAAGATAGCGATGCAAGATTACGGTGGAGAACCTCCTATCTTAAAAACAGTAGACGTCAACTGTGCAAAACTACGAATTCTCCATGTATTTTTATTGCCTATCGGATTCCTATATGCATTCTTCATGTTAGGACGTACCTTTTCGAATCTTTTGTGGGTGGGAGCATTATTTCATGTGTTTGTGGATTTGTATGGCATATCGGTTAGCAGAGTTCACGATACCTGGTCGTTGGGTATATTAATGGGACTACAGTTGCTCATTGGTAGTATTAACCTGTTTACGGTTATATATCGACTACCGGAGTCCAGGGATACCATCTCTGAGGATTTGTCGTTTTACATTTCTATCTTTTACGTGTTTGCAGACTGTTTGTTGTTGTATTTTATAATTTCAACCTTTAGAATGTTACAGGGGTTTGAAAAACTAAAGAAGAGTTAATATCGAAACCAGGTAAACGCCCACGTCCAAAGCATAAGACCAACAAGGATAAATACAATTACAGTAACCGGTCGCATACCCTGACCAATTTTTAGTTTCATACGTTTTACTTGCATCGTGTTCCTTTCTAGCTCTCCCTGAAGAGAACCCAACTTATCTTTGATTCGTTCTTCCATCAACTCACCGTTTTCTAATATTTCTGTTAATGTAGTTTCTACCCTACCAAGCCTATCCTCTATCCCCTTCAGCTGGTGACGTTCGATTAAAGGACTAAGTTCTGTCATTATAGTTGGTATAATAATCATTTATAGTAAACTTTTTAACATTAAAGACACTTGCTTTCCCCAACAGGACTGACGAGTATTGAAATCGATCTCCTTTCCATTCAATGAAAAGGTCGATTGATACTGTTCACGGACTACCTCTTCGATGTTTTCACCGACGTTCCTTTTCAAATAACCTCCTACCCGACTGTCCAACTCGAATATGGTATTCATCAGGTTAATCTCCAGAGAAATCAATTCCTCGAGTTTCCCTTCCCAGAACACAAACATCATCCAACGAGACTTCTCGAAACATTTTACATCTTCGTTGAAAATCCGTCGTGGTTCCTTCATTAACCTGCACCTCCAGACCAACAAATCCGTAATCTCGAATGCAGTCCATGGTGTACGCTGGTAGGAACCCCACATTCGGTACACAATGGGGGTTTGGACCGTAATAGTATATTGGTGGGTGTCAATAACGCCCGTTTTGTTTGAAATGCCCATGGCATACAAATGGTTCCCTCTGGAGTACCCTATACCGACAGGTGTATTATAACTGTCTGGTATAGTTAGGTAACGCTCCTCCGTCGCTACAATAATATCCTTGACTCGTTGACCCCATAGTTTGCGAAATGTTTGTTTAGGATCGTCGTCACAAACATAACTCGATATATCTTTCGGTGATAATTCCCTAAATAATGTCGGGGGTCCCTTTGCATTTGATGCCATCGTTCATTAATTTTTTAGAAAAAAAATATTGGATTAATATAGTAATCTTGAACAAAGAAATTCACAATCTGTTAAAAACCAACCTAGTTTTTCACAAAGCTATACACATACTAAAACCCTATATTTTAAAACTACGTGCCACCAACCTAGTTCGACGGAAATTCCTTGATAGGCTTCAGACGGACTTAGAATATAGAAATCGGTACTTTTATATACACGAAACCGATCGACCTCATTTTTGCTGGCTTCAGCCTCCACCTAGGTTTTTAGCCGTCAACCCCGACCTAGAAAATATAATACGCATACTCCGTAGAGAAGCTATTCAATTGGATAAAATTATTGGTAATTTTCATCCCAGATATTATAATTTTATATTAAAACACGTAATATTACAAGATGGAAAACTTTACATTCGATAAGATACTCACCGAAAAAGAATTTCGTGAAGAAATGAAACAATACGAAACAAACGAGTTTTACACCAAAGTCATAGGTTACCCACAAAAAGAAATAAAGGAAGCGGTTAAGTTAATGGAAGAAGCCGCCGAATTATGGAAAGCATACGACAACGACAGCAGTCGCAAACCTGACCTCATGTTGGGCAACTACAAAGCAACACGAGCAGGGTGGGTCATTCACTTGTGGGCAACACAACACCGTAGTAGTAACTCTCTGGATGCAATGAGAGAAGTGTTGGAATTGTATGCGCCCAAAGAAGATCAGTGGGGATTTAGCCACTCTTGGGATGGCATCGGTGAGTGGAAACATTAAAATTTGTAGTATATAAGTCCTCGTATTTCCAATAAATATGCAAATTTTCGTAAAAACCCTCACAGGAAAGACTATTACACTCGACGTCGAACCCACAGACACGATCGAAGGCGTTAAGAATAAAATTCAAGACAAGGAAGGAATTCCGCCCGACCAGCAGCGCCTTATCTTTGCCGGAAAACAACTTGAGGACGGCAGAACTCTTTCTGACTACAATATTCAGAAGGAAGCGACCCTCCATTTAGTCTTACGACTTCGTGGTGGAAACTAAAATAATACTATTTAAAGTTTTATATTGTATATAATAATGATTAAAATTCGTAAACCTAGAGGTAAGATAGAGTATACTGTGCACGGTGAATCTATGTTTTTTTTCCAAGATGGTATCTACTACTTGAAGAAGCCGATAGAACGTCGCTTTTACAATGGTATGACTTGGGAGAATCACGGTACACTGTGGAGAATACGTCCCCAACGTAAGATCGGTGAGTATTCGTTCGGAATTAATGGGAAGCCTGAAATGTTAGATATAAATATAACCTAAATTATCTTTAAATGGAAGACGAAGAACCTCCAGGTGCGAGAGGGTTGGCTACATGCTGCGGCTGTGTTTTCTTTGTTCTGTTAGTGTTGGTGACCATCGAGCTTGTAAATAAGTTGGTATATATAGATGGGCTTTGGTAACAAATGAGCCTTGAGTTGATCGTCGGTTGCATGTATAGTGGTAAGAGCACAGAGTTACTTCGTAGGGTAAACCGTTACAAATCTATCGGAAAGCGCGTCCTGGTAGTGAACCACAGTTTGGACAAACGGTACAGCGATGAACCGGTGATGGTAACTCATTCTGGTGAAACCATGGACGCGATCAAAGTGGATGATTTGAAATGGGTAGTTCCGATAAACTACGATGTTATTGCAATCGACGAAGGTCAGCTGTTCAAAGAGTTGTACAACAGAGTGATATATTTCGTCGAAGAGATGAACCTAGATGTAATAGTAGCGGGGTTAAATGGTGATTACAAACGTGAAAATTTCGGCGAGATATTTAAGTTGTATCCCGTGGCATCGAACATTCACCACTGTCTGGCTTTATGTAGTCAATGCAAGGATGGTACACCTGGCATGTTTACGTATAGAATTACAGACGAGAAAGATCAGCTATTAATAGGCTCAAACGAAATGTACATTGCCGTTTGTCGGCGTTGTTTTATCAAAACTAAATAATGACACTATATAATTATATCAGGGTATATAAAATGAAGCTATTCGCGATACTTGCATTACTACCACTAGCTAGTAGCACTCTTCTATCAGGACCCCGTGGTGATGGTAAATTTTTATCTCACCCAACACTTATTGAAGCACCGTGTGCCGCCGGACAGTACAATTCTTTGGAAGTTGACGGTACCGGTGTTAAAAATCATAATGGCGCGGATTACGTGCTTAACTGCAAGTCATGCGATGTAGGTAAATTTATGACTGACGCCGGTGGATATGCCCAGATTATTAAAGATCTGGACGGAGACGCTTCTGTATTTCATCGACAAGAATGTTGCTACAATTCTGAAGAACCAGTATGCATAGAACAAATTAGAGAGTACAAGCGTGGGTGTCAATCTACCGGTCCTTACGCAGAGACCACAAACGACGCAGGGTTCGGTCCATCGAGCGTGTGTGCTGCAACGGCGGCATCTGAATAAGTAAGTTTATTATCCTCAAATTCTTCGTCTTGTCGTAGTTAATTCACAGGCTCTGGTAAATTTGCTCTAACCACCTATATATTCTTAGTATAAGTTATTAAATGCTACCATTCATAGTATTTCTATTATCATCATGTTTAATTTATTTTTCATACACCCATACACAGAATTACCTCACCTACAACACGATTCAATTTGATAAACTGACCACGGACAAACAATACTACGTGGTAAAGAATATTATAAAGGGGGTATACTTATGTTTATTGGCGATTGCCGCCACTTTATTCTTAATTCCAGACATTTATAATGGCTATTGGGACAACGATGCCATACGTATCTTTGCAAGTATGTATGTCTCGAATGATTTTGTCGGGTTGTACAAGGTAACACGGCTGCCGACAAGTACACGATTACATCACACGGTCTCCTTTGTCTTTATGTTGGTTGCCTGGAACGTAGATTTTCAGAGTAGCAACGTCGGTCAGCTGCTAGTGTTATATACATATTTCTCTGCCATGTCCTTCCCTGTAAATTTATATCTAGGACTTAGACTGTGCTACCCGGGTATGGTGATGCTGAAGAATTACTCAAAATATATTTATATGGTATCATGTATTGTAAATTGGTGGGTACAATACTATTGGATTATATACGACAAGAATACATTATTGTACTTGTGTTTCTTGTCGGCGATTGTTCTGGATGATATTATACTCTTGAAGTGGCTCTGGAAATAGTCATCCGGTGATGTAAATCGATTATTCGCCTTGTTGCCAGGTATATATTCTGTTCGTAATCCCGAAATGCTCTTGCGAATGGAACATCTACGATGGTGTCGCGCATAATTTCAACCGCGCTCATACGCATGTCGGAGGGTTCTATCAGACTGTCTGCATAAAACTGGAATTGAAACCTTCTGTTGAATATAAAATGCATGATCAATTCCATAAAACTGTCCTCGAATCGACCGTACGACCCGTCGTCGTCCGACTGGGATTTGTCTTTTATTCGAGTAGTGGACTTTGCAGTTTTGACGGTACTGAAGGTTTGCCGACATACGGGACACGAATTCTCAGTCTTGGACCACTTAACGATACATTTACGACAGAATTCGTGAGAACAACCGATGTTTGCTTTATTTTTCGGTGTTCCCATGCAAATAGAACATGTTTCTTTCTGTTTGATCTTTTTATTACACACTTTAGGCATTTTACTTTAAAAATATATAATATTATATAACTTAGAATTTTAACTGAGCGCGTCTTTTCTTTTTTTTATTTCTAGGTCGGCTTTTAATTTTAGGTCGAGGATACCCAAACCAATTATACCCAAAATGTATTTGGAAGCCAGTATCTCTCTGTTTCCTTTCCCACAATATGTCAATTTCCTTAAAATCATCTTCAATAAGTTCTTCAATATTTGACGCTAAATCCGGAATGTTATCCTCTATACCTAACTTAACCACCTCTTTATCGTAAACTATAAGATAAAACCCACCTTGAATGGGCGTCAGTCTTAGGATATGCTCACTAAATGGCAAAACGTCCTCAATCCAATAATTGTTAAAGTCAAAGTTTGGAAGTTGGTGGGTTAAGGCTATCTGGAAGTAATTCTCATCATACCGTTCTTGTATTAACCCGTACATCACTATTTTTTCCAACTTATTAAAATATCGGTTCGGCTGCATGTATTTGTGGTTTTTCTTAGTTTCGTGTTTTAATTTGTAAAACCTGTCATGGGGCTTGTCCAACATTCTTTCGATAGTATGTATTACCGGGTGTGATTTTGGAACACCTCCCCTTACTTTGGTGATTAGAACCCTGTCGGCGTCAGCAATATTATGCTTGGTGTAATAGTCTTCTGCCTCGTACCACATATTCATTAAGACTTGTATATATTCCTTTGCAATTGGGTTTTCATCAGTCCATCCGGTACGCATTTCACCGTAACCCCGAAACTCAAAATGCCAGGTTCGATTTGGTAGCACACTTAAGACAGACGCCAATTCTATTTTATCTCTGGGTAAACCTCTGTAAGACGGCACTACATTGAACATCTCGTATTTCCCCTGGGGTATTTCATTTGATATTTGACTATAAAAAATATCCTTGTCCCTGTCCTGAAATTTATAAAACCGCTGCAAACAATACGGCTGGTAATACTGGATCCAGAAATATCGCATAACTTTGTCAAAGTGAGGATACTTTAGCATCGTAAGTCTTGTATTTGACATGTGTACATGGGTCCCACACGATACACGACCACTACTATTTTTATCGCATGGATATACATCCTCGCTTTCCATAATCCGTTGTGTGGCAGCACCAATCCGTGTGCTCGTGTCCAATATATCCACAATGGGGTAGGGGTCTGAGGTAATATATTCGACTGCCTCACCTTCTGAACATTTTATGCTTGTATCCATTGTCTCCTCGTACGGTTCAAATTCATCGAACCAATCGGTGTCGAAGAGCTCCTCATTCACACAGGTCTCAATTTCAATACCACCGATTATGTCCTTTTTATAATGCCAAGTATTTGTACTCGTAAAGAAATTATAGTCTTTATATTCCGTACTAAACATACGAGTTACCACATCTTCAGCAGACATTTATTTATAAATTATTACTTTATATAAATACACGTATACGATTGTTATGTAATCTCGAGACTGGGCATCCGGCTACGTTCATGTGCCAGTGACCGATGAATGTCATGTCATAGGATATTTTATTTCCCTTTTCTCTGTTCTGGTTGTGCCACAGTGGTTGTAGGTTGGTGTAATGACATAGTTGTTTTAACTGCACGGGATCTGTTAGGTCGAAATTAGTATACGACATCAAATGATCAACAGTCCACCCATGTATATTTCGGTTGTCCCTGTTCATACCGTGTTGGAATTGAGACTCTAACCATTCCCAAAGTTTCTCCCCGGTACATCCGAAGTATAGTATTGCAGTCTTGTCACTCATTTCACCGTGTAGTGCGCGGGATAGACGTTTTCTCATATCCTGCTTGATTTTAAACTGTGGATCGATTTTACGTTTTTTGCAACTGTATTTGTTCAAGGTCGTCTTTCCCTTGTCAGATTGGATATAGTTTTGCTGTGTTGCTTTTCCCTTGTCCGTCTTACGGTATTTTAACACGCTTTTAAGATTGGTTGCTTTTCTCTTGTCCGACTTTAGGTGTTTGCGCGTGCTCGCTTTCCCCTTGGCTGTCTCGAGATATTTGAGTCGCGCTTTTAAATTCGCCGCTTTTCTCTTGTCAGACTGTCTATATTCTTTACGACATGTCTTACACTGTGCTCTTTGCTTTGCAAACTCCTCCAATGGTTTTGATTTACTACACTTGCTGCAAGTTTTCATTTTTAAATTTAATATTTTTAATTTATAATATTTACTTTTTTATACGTAAATTTTTAATGGACCTACAACCTAGAAAAATACAACCTAGAAATTTCGACCTAGAACCTTAATCGTGGTTATAATTAAGGTTAACATGCTTCAAATGATTCGTAAGGTGCTTCCAATCTTTTTGCAACAAACTCTATAGCCCAATACGTCGTAAATAGTATAGTCATAACAATATCATCATTCATTCCCGCCTTAACTTTCCCACTATATATATGTTTGGCTACCTCGAAGGGTCTATTATCATTCGATAACACCATCTTCTGGAAGCTTAACATTTGCTTCTTTAACTCTGCCTTTACCTTTTTGTGACGGGTGTTTGCGTCTTCAAATGGGTTGCAACATATCCAATCGTTAATGAAATGTACCGCCTCTGTATTGAAGTAATTCAAAAACGAGTGTGTGTACGCTTCCTTTCTGGCATGAGTAGTTAGAACACCGCATTTACCTTTCTCGTACTGTGTATAGCACCTACGTTCGTTTCGACACATATGCGCCATATGCGCGGCTTCTAATCCGAGGTTGGATTCAAAGAAATTGATAACCCATGCGTCACGTAAATCTGGGTGAGCTCGAATCATGCGGATGTGACCCAACAGCATGTGCTGTATCTGGTCGTGGTTTTTCGTACCGTGTGTTTCAAACCCACAGAATATAATATTATTCATTTCCATCACCATTGTAACGATTGCCATTTGAGAATCACCGCCTCCGTTGGGATCTACCCCTAAGAATACATACTTTGCACCAGATTTCAAAACCCATGGCTGTTTTGCAAGCATTTTCTCTACCATACCTTGAGAGAATATACTCGCCGCGTCGTTGGTGATTTGACCCATAGATTCACGTGCGAGAATGTCCTTCCTATCCCCATATATTGCCTTCACCATATCAAACTTGGCAGCGCTCTTCCAGGGCGGTACAACTGATGCCATATGTGTACAGTCGGCGGCTTTACCTGCTTTCTGACACTTCTCACAACTCATACCGATTCTCAATTGGTTGAATAGAGGCTTTCCATCACCGCCCTTCAATTCGAACATCTCACTGTAGAAGTTCATTCCATCGAGGGGCGTGGATATAGCGATCAATGCAGTTGTGTCCATCTCTAACAGGGGTACAATTACTTCAAAGAATACATCGAGTGCCATAAAGGCAGCCTCTTCCATATAGACCACATCCCCACCACAACCACGCAATGTTTTTGCACAGGATGGGTATGAATGAACCTTTCTCACATCCAGGGGATCAGGTCCCTGAACAAGCATGGTTTCACCGTTACATTTCACGAACATGTCTTTGTATTTACCTGCCTTAATCATGTCTCGAATGAGCTCCAAGAGCTTTTGGCTTGCCCTTCTTCCAGTGGAAAATATACACTGTTCACTATATGGAACCGTTAATACGTAGCTGGCTACGAACATTGCTACTGATGTGCTCTTACCGAATCGCCTAGGTGTGAGGCACAGCACTTGCTGCTTGAGATTGGTGAAATTATTCATCTTCATGATGTTATCGATGTCGATATCGGGATCGTGACGATACAGGTGCATACAAGTAGCTTGCATGAAATTCCTATGAAAGATCTTTTGCATCTTCGACCTCTCCCAGTTCTTGTACGTTTTAGGGATATAGTCCAGCAGGGTTTTAAGTTTAAGCATTAATTTATCGCCTTGGGCAGATTGTTTCTTTTTACTGCCTTCGGTTAGAGCTCCTATGCATGTCTGAGGTTGAACACTTTCCAATTTGATGAGTTTCTCTTCCTCGTAGAAACCATATGCACTTGCTAGAAAAGTCCTAAAGGATATTGGTTTGGAGCCTAAGGAAATTGTTGTTTCTTCGATTTTGCGGCGTTTAGACCTCGGTGTATCTTCGTCATAAGTTAAACGTTCTATATCTGGCATTTGAAGTAAAAAAATATGTATATTTATAGCATTAAAAACATCTTGTATGTCACCCATTGTAACTTTTCTTTCCCCATCTTATCCTTCCATTGGATTTTTATCTGTTTGTTCGTGTTGTCTATCTCTTTGACAGTAATGACCCGTTTAATTTCAATAACATCGCCGACTTTAACCGAGATGTTCATCTTTAGGTATATAAGATCCGTTTATATACTCAAATGTTAATCGATTTTCCCGGTGATATAAAGCGCCATATTGCTCGTTTTCTACTGGTTATGGACTGTCTAAACTTCGAAGTTACTCTACAGGAACGTATCCATAAGAAAGTACATTACGAAGATAGGCTATACAAGGAAGAGTATAAATGTGGGTATGCCATTGCGACGCAAAAAAATAAAATATTTATAGAAACAGTGAGGGTAGACCAGGCACTGTATTCTACTGTATACGTCAGTGAGAAATTGCGTCAATTTGTAATTTTACACAACGAGGAGACATCGACACGCAAAGCGAACCGGAAAGCGTATGAAGTTATTAAACATAAGGAGGCTACAATGTTACAACGTAGGTTAGAGATGATAGGGTTTTAATATTTAAGTTAAGCTACGTTTCTGCCTAATACATCTGCAAACATGAGTGCCGACAGAGATACGACCAAAATGGACATGTTTTTGCTTGCCGCGGCTTCGTCGCCAATCAAGATTGCCAGTACGGAAATGGCAAGTGTTACGACAATGGAACGAATCAATGGAATTTCATTAAGACCGTGGAAGGAGGAGTCTTCGCAGTTGTCTCCACCGCTAATCTTATCACCGAATGCACAAGCGCGCAAGAATTCGATGCCGGAAGCGCCAGCAATGCCCAAAAGAAGGAGTAACAAATGAAGACCTTCAAGACCGATGGTAGTTCCAGCAAGAACCTTTGTTTCATCGCTTTGGTCATCCAATCCACCCTTATCGATAATATCTCCGGTTAGAACACCGAGGGATACGGCAATAGCAAGGGCAACTGCCATACGTTTGCGATTGCGCCATGCGGCGGCTTCACAGTGTACTTCAACCAACTGACCGAAACTTCCCAGGTCTAGAACTGGTTCCAACACTACCTTTACAAGTCCGACACCGATAAGTGTCAGTAGGGACGACTGTTCACCGGCAGATCCCATTCCAGTGTCTTTGCCGTCAACGTTATATCCATATTGGAATGCGGCATTTACCAATACCAATTGTGTCAACCCGTTACGAGCCATATCCGACACTTTTTTGGTAACGTCGCCCATACTCTTACCCTGGTTAGCCATAACACCGACGACTACCGTCATGATAAAGTTAAACGCAACCGCGAAGAGGGCAATGTTATTAATAGTGGCATCGATATTGAGACTATCCTCTTTGAGTTCAATAGCTCGAGTTTTACTCAAGATTGCGACACCAAACAGGATTTCGAGAACGCCTTTAGCGAGAGATGTAAAAAACAAAGTATTGTCTTGTTCAGCCATTTATATTGAAGTGAATCATACTTATATACTTTTACTTTTTTATTTACAGTATAAATTATAAAATAGCATTACTAAATGAGAGCTCATAGGTGGCGTTATACTCTAATTGGAAAATTAGATTTGGTCAGGGAACTTCGTAAAACGAAATTAATACTCCCATTGGATAGGATACCCGATGAAGATGTCATAATGCAAGATTTAGTCCGAACCTTCCCCGAATCAACATGGTACACAGACCATTTAAAAGATCTGAGAAAAATTATAATGTGCTACGCGCATACCAATCCGTCCGTAGGCTATGCACAGGGAATGTGCTTCATAGTATTTATATTGTACAAGGTGTTTTACGATGATTGTCCAAAACACGCGTCTATCGACACTTTCTATGCAATACACACACTTATGAGATATTTAAGACCGATGTACCCTAGAGGTGAGGAAGACGATATAATACTGAATTTCATTGACTCTACTGCCGCGTTGGTACGCCTCAATTTTATGTCCAGACATAGACGTTTAGCTGTAAAAATGCGCGGGAATGAAATGATCAAACTACTGTTAATAAAGACAGGTCCTACCCTGTTTGCAAACTGGTTTCCATTTGAAGAAACTCTTCTCATATGGGATTATTTATTCGAGAACATATTTTCAAACTTTATTAACATACTGACAGCGATGGTGATCAAAAACGAAAATATTTATTTACACATGGCGTACGACAAAACCCTACAGATTATATCTCAGAAGTCGTTCTATCGCGCAGCTTCAATCGTTTCCTGCGCACGTACTTTTTGACATCGATAACCTCGTCACACACAGGACAGTTGCGCTTTATGCCCATCCAACGTTTGATACACGAATAACAAAATGTATGATCACATGATATAGTTGTTGGCTTTTCACATTTGTCCAAACAGATGGGACACGGTTTGTCTTCAGACTCGCTCCGTTTGCGTTTAGACATACGACGCAATGCTTTGCGTTCGGTTTTGTCCAATTCGACAGTAGGTTCCAATGGTTTCCATTCCGCACGAATAGAAGCTGTTTTCATTGCTTCCTCGTCGGATAAATATATACAGAGAGAAACTTTTAAAGTACCTTCACCGCACGAATCTTTTATTCGTTTTTGTAACTCCGGTTCGGGTAAAATATAACCAAATTCGTCCAAGGTAGGCATAATGACGTCTCGCATACGATCTCGGCATTTCCAATAGGGAAAGGTATCTGGAAACTTACATTCGATGATACAACAATGTAGGTGCATATATAAACAAAACATGATAAATATATACGATGCTTTTCCTCTGGGCTATTTGTATGACGGCTTTAATTTTTATGTGGGTCTTTTTCCTACCAATATTTATCCTAGGATTTATCGTAGCGATACCATTCTTTACCATTGCACTGCCAATATCATTAGCGATATCCGCGGCAATATACCTATCCTACGATCAAATCAAAGAATCTTCTCTACGGGATATTATTTCCTCAGCGCCATTCGAGGTATGGTTCCAGAACATTGATATCGACCTAGATCTAACTAAGAATCATTTAATATGCTGTCACCCACATGGCATACTATGTACAGCCGCTGTGATGGGCATACACTTCAAACCAAAATCCAAAACGCTCATCGCGGTAGCCCCAATAGTATTCATGGTACCTATCATAGGATGGATTGCCAAACATTTAGGTGCAATACCAGCTACCTACAGGGATATCATTGGGGGCTTAAAACATACTTCGGTAATATTATTGCCAGGTGGCGTCCCAGAGATTATATGCGTGGAAAAGGAAGTACATTATACGGACAGAGTAGGGTTCTTGAGGTGTGCGAAACGAGCAGGGGTGAATATATACGCTATCGTCAATGAAAAAAAATATTACGACCTAGTACCGATGCCACTTTATAATTTAAGGTTACACATTGCAAAGACTTATAATATTCCAATTGTATTCCCGTGGATTTTGGGATGGTATGGGACATGGTTACCTAAACGATTTCCCATTCAACCTAGATGGTTCGAGTTTCAGGTTTACGGCGAGCCCAACAATTTACGGGAAGAATACTATGCTAAAATTCGTCGTTCACAGTGAATACTTTATCACTACTGATGTACTTACCATCGAGGAATACCATGGGAAAGGTAGTAGGACCCTCGTCGGTGATCGTGTCCAAAAAATCAAGGAAGGCATCCACATCCATTAGATACTCGTCACAATTAATATAAACCGCGTCGGGAAGTTTTTCTTTCATTTCTGTGCAGGACGGACACTGGCTTTTGGTGTATATGTAATACCCTTTATCTGGTTTTTGATATTGCATTTTTTATTATGTTCTATCAAAGAATATATACTACCAATTATAGCTTTCTTGCATTTAGTACATTCAAAGACTTTGGGCATCTCATACAATTAATTTTGGACTATAAATATACCTCAAAAGATTAAAAATGAGCCAAGCAACCATAAGTAACTTTGTATACAAAAAAGCGTGCGATGATTTCCTAGCACTTCAGCCTGAAATATTGGAAGCACAGGCAAAATTAAAACAAATCAGGAAGGAACAGAAGGCAAACACAGACGTTATCAAACAGCACATGGTAGAGAACGACGTAATGCAACTTGACATCGGTGGGTACGAGTTTTCTAGAGAAGAAGTCACCAGGTGTTCCTTCACCGAAAAAAACCTAGAAGAATTCTTAGAGGACCCAAGTATTCTGGAAAATTTCCGCGAAACGTACACCGAATCGGGTGAAAAATTCAAGATGAACAAACCAAAGCGAGTGAAACGGAATAGAACTGAATAATCAGTATAAATATATGTATCTTGTATCTTAGTCTTATAAATGCCTAAAGTAGTCAACCTAAATAAATTAATAACAGGTGGTAGAGGACCCAAAACCGTCGGTGACAGTACATTTATATTTGACACCGTTCAAATACAAAAATTCCTTATCAATCGAATCAAACGTTCCGATACCCATTTTGTCATGGGATGTGCAGCCTGGCTGACCAATACAAAGATATTACAGGCATTGTCCTCTTTAAGGGGCGTGTCCATGATATGTACCCGGGACAAAGTTGCCAGGACAAAGAGTAGCAAAGAAAAGTATAAGAAATTACGAAAACATGCCGGTATACCAACCATCAAATTACTAGGTTGTGGACGCGGACGATCGGCGAGTCTTATGCATCACAAATTTCTCATAGGGATGGATGCCCATGAAAACCCTATATGGGTCAGTACGGGTTCATTCAATCTCACAGAGTCCGCATGCACCAACATTGAAAATCTCCAGGTAATAGAGAATCCAGCAGTTGCCAAAATATACATGCAAGAGTTTAAGCGATTGTTCACAATTGCAAAACCCCTTCCTTTAAAATAGCAGTATAAATAATTATATATATTATATTAAATGGGTAATTCGCCGAATATTGGAAGGTACGATGTAGCAGGTTACGATTTCAAGACCGTTGCTCTTAACGCAACCGTAGGTTCAGAGTTAACGCCACTATGCATTTTTGTAGTACGTGGGAATTATCAAACTCAGGTCCACATTTTATCCGACAGGGGAGCAAATTTTAACGTCCTCGATTCATTTCATAATTCCCCCTTACATTATGCCGCGGAGAGGCGGTCGGATCTCGTTAAATTTCTGGTAGACAAAGGAGTACCAACATGTCAACAGAATAAACGAGGTGAAACTCCGCTACACATTGCGGTTAAGAATGAAAAGTACGAATACATACATCCGCTACGTGACGCTATGTTTATAGTAGACAATGAAGGAAAGGGACCCATACACTATGCCGTAGAAAACGACGACGCGACCATGATTCAATTTTTGACCGTAAATACACCGGCGCTGCCTTGGTACTGTATTACCGAACCGTTGGATTTTCATCTAAACTTTTTTCCCGACGGAGAAGGGTTTACTTCACTGTCATTGGCAATATTTAACATGAAGAAAACCGCTATTCTCGCATTGGCACAACACGGAGCCGACCCCGACGCAAAATACCAAAACAAATCACCCAATGATTATATCGTAGAGATTAGTAGGTCTAGGTTGTATGGAAAAGAAAGTTTCCCATGTACAAGGAATGAAATTTTAAAAGTATATGCTATAGTCAATAAGGAGACGGATATTTTTAGAAACGTACAGGCGAACTCAACCCTCCATACTAGTCTGTTGAACCAAACCCACCAGTACCACGGACGGTAGTCACTAGGTCGTCCATGACGATAATACCGGGACTTAGATAGGGCTGCACTATCAATTGTGCGATGGCATGACCACGGGGACATTTTACGGGGAAACGAACACGTAACATGACCGCAACTTCACCGCGGTAATCTTCGTCGATTACACCGGCTTCTACGGATATGCCCTCTTTTGCAAGACTACTCCTACAACGAATACTGCCGAAGGTTTTCTCGGGAAGGTGAACACTTATGCCTAATTTTATCTTATGTAGTCCTGGGTTCAAAACTAGGTCGGTTGGGGTATATAGGTCGTAACCGGCGGACCCAGAGGTCGCGCGCTTCGGTACGATGCCATTATTCAATACTTTTACGAACATTTAAATGATTTAAATCTACTTATATACTACTTAATCATATTATTTACAGTGTCGATCAAACAGTCAATCCTAGCCTTCATCGTTATATCCTTTTCGTATGTCTTTTGCAATGATATTAGTCCCTTGATAGATTCCGTTAAATGTTCCTTCATCCTGTCGGACTGTTGTTCCATGACTATTTCAGCTGATTTGTACAGATCTTTGATACGATTGAAATCCGATTCACGGTTGGACCCATTCCACCAACGATAAATAGCTTCCTGTATCGTATTGGACGGATTAATTTCAAAATGAGATCGTCTCGTACCCAACCGTTCAAATGGCTGTAGTTTCGCTAGAATTTTTAAGTTGACCCACATGCACTCGTCTTCATCGTTCATTTCCTTAAATCATATCGTCATTTATACCAAATAACTCCTCTTGTTCATCGTTCTTCGTTAGACCATATTGTTTTTTTGATTTTGAAAAACATACGTCCATATGTACGTATATAAATATACATACCGCTACCACAATGCATAAAGAGGATATTAGTATGGTATAACCCATATCCTCCAGTGCCTTCGATAAGGATATTAAAAGAAGTGCAGATGATAAAATCACCGACTTACGACAGGTTTCCAAATAACCATCGTTGCACTCGTTATTTTTTCGCAAGATGTGAAACCACCAAAAGAAAATAAACTCTAGGATAGGAACCGCTATGATCGCTACTTTATCAAACGGTGCCGGACTTAATGCACAGAAGAAGACGAACAGTGGTGTAATGATTATAATGTCATCCCATTCATATATTAAATTTATGAACAGGTAGAACAATGCAATTGCAAACAATAACCCGGAAATCATCATATCGTCTACCATCACACTCAAGAGATATAAGACAGAGTACAGATATGGTCCGTATCTCAACATTTAAATGATATTAATAAATATTTATACTGTTAAAAAGTACCTACTTTAATCAATGCCAATTTTTCAAATTCGATACCAGACTTCGCCGCATTCACATCGTCTAGTGATACACCATGTATCAAGCTCTCAAAATTATTGATACGATGGACATCGCCATAAATTATTTTGTTCTGGTGAATCGCACTTGCCAAAGCTCCAGGTGTATCAAATTGGACATTGCGAGACCCAATCATTTCCATCTTCTGAATACCAACCTCATGTTCAGTCAAATCTCGTCCCAGCCATTCGTGCAACACTTCGTTGGTTCGACGAATACCCTCGTCCAATAATTTGGGTGAAAAGGTACCTGTAATCTCAAAGATTGCACAACCTTTGCCATGTCTCAATCGACTATTGATACCATAGGTTAGACCGTACTTGTCACGTACAATCTGCATCAGCATCCCGGAAAAACCATTTCCAAGCACCGCGACAGCCAAATGCAGAGCATCCGAATATTCTGGAATTACCATACCATACTTCACCACCACGGACGATTTGCCCGGAATGCGAATATCCCGCGACATAGCATTCTCTTTAACATCGTTGCTGTAGTCTCGAACATACGATTTGTCATTCGTAAGACCTTCGACATCGTTCGGTGAAACAATAGTTACTAGGCGCGTAGAGGAAGTCAAAGTCTTTTGATAATCTTTTACATCGTCATACGTCAACCGTTTCAATGTATTCGTAATACTATCAAACCCATGCTTGTAATTTGGATCGCCTTTGTTGAACAAGGATTGGGAAAATACGACCTTTGCCATGTTGTTCACATTGCTCTTGTTACCGCGTAATTCTGCCAACCATTTACCTTTGAGATACTTGAACGAATTCTCATTCATAATAGGTTTCATAATCTCATGATTAATCAATGATATCGCCGATTTCAGAGTCTTGGCTTCGTTGGGAACAGATGCCATAATATGAATAGCATCGACTCCAGCCGCAACTTGACGCATGATATTACGCTCACTCAGAAATTCGTACAGTTCTTTCTCCACACAATTGCGTTTCGACATCTTAAAGCCCTTTGTCATCAACTCGCACAGGATAGACCTACAAGCGTACGCCTTCACAGACGAATCGACATGCTGAAGGGATAAACGGATGTCGGTCTTGTCCGAGTTATACTTTGTTAGCTCCGTCGGTGAAATCTCGAAGGATGAACTGTTTGGAACTGGTAAGTCAGACAGTTCGAAGGTTTCACCCTCTAACACTTTGTAACTTCCGGGTTTAATCCCCTTCGGTACTTCACCGGGTAGCAACCAGCCGACCGTACTTCGCTTTTCGTTGAAAATGTCTTTAGCCACGCGCATAATATCGGTTGTCGTAACTTTATCCAATATATTAAAACGATTAAAGACATCGTATGCATCACCGCGGGCGATAGCTTCATTGATAGCACTAGCCATCTTTCTTGTACCCATCATTTCATTGTTCCACTTGTTTCGAATGTAAACCTTTGCACGAACCATATCGGCATCCAAATTCTTTACCTTCAGGTTCTTTGTAATCTCCGCAATAACATCCTCTGCCTTCTGTAACGCTTCCTTGCTCGCAAAGTTAGTAGTACCCCAAATACTAAACAAATAAGGATCGCGCATACGTTCCCAATCCACAATAATATCATGCACGGGACACGCACTATCTCGTTTGTACGATTCTGACATAGACTGGGGACCCTTAGAGATTATATTGGAAATAACTTCCAGGACGATAGCATCTTTATGAAGTCCATTTGGAGCTTTGAACGAGATCGACATAAGGGCACAGTTAGTAGGACGATACATCACAGTTCTACGCTGACCCATCTGAGGCGGTTCCGTAGTGTACATATCAGGAATACTTTTATCGTAACCATCTTCGTACCTACTCCCAAATTCAGCATCTACAAGATCCAACACCGTTTTGCAATCAAAATTACCGCAAAAAGTGTACGTTGCATTACTAGGCTTATAGAAGGTATCGTGGAAGGTAGCCAGTGCATCCCTAGATACATTCTCGATCTCCGACTTCCAGCCAATGGTACTGTGGTGGTATGGATGAGCCATAAACGCCATAGCCATAATACGTTTCTGCAACACTTCGAAATCATTGTTGTTCCCGCGCTCAAATTCATTGCGAACGACGGTCATTTCGTTCTTAAGCTCATGAGCATCCAGCAGAGGATCCTTCATACGATCTGCTTCACGGGAAATAACTTCGTTTAGTTTATTACTCTCAATCACCGAGAAGTAATTGGTTCTATCCGTATAGGTAGTGGCATTCATGTACGCACCCATGGTTTCCAACGCCCACATTCCATTACCCTTCTCTTTATTAAAGTTTTTACTACCTTTGAACATACCGTGTTCCAGATAGTGAGTTGCCCCGCGGACGCCCAACCCTTCGTTTCGAGATCCAACATGGTAGGTGATATTAGCAGTAGTAACCTCCAATCCATCCTTAGGAAACAAAAGTACACGTAATCCAGTTTTATGTTTAAACTCGTAAAGTCCACATGCAGTCTTTACAGGTGTCCAGGACATTTTATCTAAAAATAATATACTTATATAGTTTTAGTTTCTATCTTTACTGTCGGCGGGTTTAGCAATTCTTTTGTTGTCTTTGCATTGAAGACATCTTCCCAACTTTTCTCGCCTAAGATAAAATTCACTTGTATGTCGTCCGTATTCGATTTCAAATACGCCTTTAATTCTTCTCGTATCGTCGGTAAATGATACAATTGATTCCCAAAGGTACCATACAGTTTAGTTTCATCGTTGATCATGATACATTGGGGTTGCAAATTTACTAACGCACATCTAATTGAATAAATATCAAAATATTTTTCGACATATTTCTTAGCCTTACCGGTGATTGTTGTGAAACGCATATAAATACATGGAATGGTTATTTATATCATGAAATATCTCTATCTGGCTACGGAAAAGCTAGAAGGTTACTGTGATCCACAGAGTGAAACATTTGATGATTTTATCTTTAATAGAAAACGAATATACTGTACAAAGTTAGAAATACCACATAGAAACACTATACGGTTTGAGTTCATACTCATGACCTATAACATAGACACACTACTAGTAAACATCACACACGACCAAATCCCATTATTTTTAGCATGGAGACAGCGTTATTTTCCGAAGGGAATACCTTCTATTGTGAACATACGCTACACGCGTGACCTCGACGACTCATTGCATGCCTTGGGGGTAGATGCCGACTTATCGATAACTTGCCACTTCTTCAAGGTATTCATACCTGTACTTCGATCCATAACATCCTGAACACATTAGTCTACCATTTACGCATATCAAATATGCGAATCTACGATTACAGCTATGACATTTTCTAGTCTTCAAAGGCATTTATAAAATATATCTCTATATTTATATGTCAAAAAAAAATACATCATTTGAAATAACCCGCATGGTAACACGACCAATATAGACACAGCGACCCTGCTATTACATCCTAAACGAGGTCTGATTTTTGAACCATCTAATAGCATATGCTGATGTGACATGTATTTTGAAATGAAGCTAATAGGTAGTA